>Ga0208826_1000063_pt1 | contig 126308 bp, 103 predicted proteins | sample AD_UKC115_MetaG_FD_184451 | JGI IMG/M metagenome (GOLD analysis project Ga0208826, IMG submission 184451) | Active sludge microbial communities of municipal wastewater-treating anaerobic digesters from Hong Kong - AD_UKC115_MetaG (SPAdes)... | ecosystem: Engineered > Bioreactor > Anaerobic >... | reverse complement strand
CATAAAGTTCTGTCTGTGTAAACAACCCCGTCCAATTCAGTCCTATCCCGTCCCATCCTGACCCATCCAAAAAATCATATTATCTTATCTGTTGCCTCGCACATACAGGAATGTCTATGCTACCAATAATTAACAAAAAACCTTCGGAAGAATTATCCCTCCGAAGGTTGCAAATCAATCAAACTTAATATAAAATTCTCTCGATTAATTATCCATTAGCTCTTTTTCTTTTTTGGCAAGGAATTCATCAATCTCTTTGATAGAGTTATCTGTAATTTTCTGAATTTCGTCTTCTGCTCGCTTGCGTTCGTCTTCAGAACATTCTTTGTTCTTCTCCATCTTTTTCAGTGCTTCGTTGCTATCGCGACGAATATTGCGAACAGCAACACGCCCATCTTCTGCAAATTTCTTGCACATTTTCACAAATTCCTTGCGGCGTTCCTCTGTCAGTGGTGGAACAGGTATCCTGATAATTGTTCCATCGTTCTGCGGATTAAACCCCAAATCAGCCATACGTATTGCTTTTTCGATATTACCAAGTGCAGTTCTATCGAACGGCTGAACAATTATTGTTCTTGCATCAGGGACAGAAATAGAAGCGCCCTGCGCCAGCGGCGTCGGAGCCCCATAATACTCAAAGGTAATCCCATCGAGCAACGACGCAGTTGCGCGTCCCGAACGAACCTTTCCAATCTGGTTCTTGCAGAACTCAACTGCACGCTTCATATCCGCCCTGGATTTGTCTATTAGTTCTTTCGTTGTCATAATCAAACTCCTTACTCGTTGGAGATAATTGTGCCAAGTTCAGCACCCTGAATGATTTTCAGGAAATTGCCTTTCACATTAATATTGAAAACTTTGATTGGTAAATTGTTCTCGTGGCATAAAGTAACAGCCGTGTGGTCCATCACTTTCAAATCCTGCGAAATCACATCGCGAAACGAAAGCGAGTTGAACATAGTTGCATTAGAGTTCTTCTCCGGGTCGCAATCGAATACACCGTCGACACGCGTCCCCTTCAAAATCAGTTCAGCCTCGATTTCAATAGCACGCAGAACAGCCGCTGTATCGGTTGTAAAGTATGGATTGCCCGTTCCCGCACCAAATATCACAACCCGCCCTTTTTCAAGATGGCGAATTGCACGGCGACGTATAACAGGTTCTGCAATTTGTTCCATTTTTATCGCTGTTTGCAACCGAGTTGGCACTCCAAGCGCTTCCAGCGCATTTTGAAATGCGATGGAATTGATAACAGTCGCAAGCATACCCATCTGGTCGCCCGAAACCTTGTGAATACCGTGAGCAGCTGCTTGAATACCACGAAATATATTGCCACCGCCGATAACAATTCCAATCTGCACACCTAAACGATGTACTTCGGCTATTTCTTCAGCAAAGCTTCGCAGAACGTCAGGGTCTATTCCAAACTGACGTTCGCCCATCAACGCTTCGCCACTTAATTTTAATAATACTCTTTTGTATTTCGTTTCCATATTCGAACAATTAGTTCTTTTCACCTAATAAATAGCGACGGAAACTTAATATAGTTACATCAGTGCCAACCAGGTTCGAAATCTCTTTCAGCACATCGCCAACAGTTTTGTTAGCATCTTTTACAAACGATTGCTCAACCAAGCACTGTTCCTGATAGAATTTTTCGAGCTTGCCCACGGCAATTCTTTCAGCTATATCGGCTGGCTTGCCGCTATCAATTGCCTGCTGAACGTATATTTCTTTTTCTTTATCAAGAGTTGCCTGGTCTACATCATTGCGAGAAATAAATTGTGGGTTCATTGCAGCAATTTGCATTGCAATATCACGAAGCAAAGCATAAGCTTCGTCGTTAAAATTTGGAGCAGATGCTTCAATCACAACCGCAAGTTTATTCCCCGCGTGATTATAAGTAGCAATAGTCCCGTTCGATTTAATGCGTTCGAAACGGCTAACGCCAATCTTTTCGCCGAATTTTGCCAATATTTCGTTGTGTATGCCTTCGATTGTGTCTTCTCCAACCTTTATTTTCATCAGTTCGTCAAGGTTGTTAATTTCGTTTGCAATCAAAGCATCAGCAATTTTATTTACGTAGCTTTCGAATTCAGCATTACGAGCAACAAAGTCAGTTTCGCAATTTACTTCAACGATTGCAGCAAGCTTGTGGTCGTCTGATAAACGAGTTGCGATAATACCTTCGCTGGCAACTCTATCAGCTCTTTTAGCAGCCGAAGCAGCACCTTTTTTACGTAAAATTTCGATTGCTTCTTCCATCGAGCCATTTGCATCTACAAGCGCTTTTTTGCAATCAGCCATTCCTGCGCCTGTCTTATCGCGAAGGGTTTTAACCATTTGAGCAGTAATTTCAGCCATAATAATAATCTATAAAAAGTTGAACATATTTCAATTACAAAAAAAAGGGGACTTGCACCGTCCCCCGATATATATTTTGTTATTCAGTTGTTTCAGTCGAAGATTGGGTTGTTTCTGCGTTTTCTGTCGGATTTTCGGTGTTTTCCTTGATTCTTGGGCGTTTCGGTCCCTGTCCGGGTACTTTTCTTTCACGCATACGAGGACGCACCACTGCTGCTTCTTCTTCTAATTCATTTTCTTTTGCAAAGCGGTCTGCTTCGGCGTTGAGTTCAGCAGCGTGTATACGTGCTATCTTTGTGCCTTCCAGAACAGCATCAGCCATCACTTTTGTGATAAGCTCAATTGTCTTTACCGAATCGTCATTCGCCGGAATTGGAAAATCAACTAAATCTGGGTCGCAGTTTGTATCAACAATTGCAATTACTGGAATGCCAAGTATTTTCGCCTCCTTAATTGCAATGTGCTCTTTCTTAATATCAACAACAAACAAAGCACCCGGCAAACGTGTCATTGTTTCAATACCACCGAACACTTTACGCAAACGGTCGCGTTCGCGAATAATCAGTAAGCGTTCTTTCTTGGTGATTTTTTCGAAAGTGCCGTCGACTTCCATTTTGTCCAGTTGTGCAAGTCGCTTGATACTCTTGCGAATTGTAGCAAAGTTTGTAAGCATACCACCAAGCCAGCGTTCAGAAACATAGTTCATACCGGCTCGTGTTGCTTCCTCTTGAATGATTTGCTTTGCCTGTGGTTTTGTCCCAACAAATAGAACAACGCGCCCCTTGCTTGCAATATCAAATATTGCCTGGCGGGCATAATCAATAAGTAGTTGGGTTTTTCTCAAATCAATGATGTGAATATCATTTTTTTCGTTGAAGATAAATTTGCTCATTTTGGGATTCCAGCGGCGGGTCAGATGACCAAAATGAGCACCTGCTTCGAGCAGGCTTTCGATAGATACATAATGCTTTGACATTAGAACTCCAAAATAATAATTGTTTAACATCTGCACCTTTCATCTTGGCGTCCGAGACTTCATAAGCCACACGGAGCCAATCGAGGCACATGATAAAATAAATACTAACGTTTTGAGAACTGGAAGCGTTTGCGAGCTTTCTTCTGACCATATTTCTTGCGTTCGACCATACGTGGGTCTCGTGTCAGAAGTTCATACTCACGAAGCTTGCTGCGCAACTGTTCGTCATATTCCACAAGCGCTCTGGCTATACCAAGACGAATAGCACCGCTTTGTCCCGTTAGCCCACCACCACGAACATTGACAAATACATCGAACTTGCCAAGATTGTCCGTAACTTGGAGAGGACTTAAAGCGTGAATTCGCCACACTTCAACAGGAAAATAATCATCAATTGTTCTTTTATTAATCAACACTTTTCCTGTTCCACTTACCAAACGCACCTGTGCGACTGACGTTTTTCTTCTACCTGTGGCGCTATAAACTTTCATTCAAACTCCAAACTTATAAAAATTAATATTTTAATTTAAGCTCTTTTGGCATTTGAGCTACGTGTGGATGCTCGCTACCTGCGTAGACTTTGAGTTTTTTAATTATCTTTCTACCAAGTCTATTTTTAGGAAGCATCCCACGCACTGCGTGTTCTACTACAAACGTAGGATTTGTTTGTATCAACTGCTTGAATGAACGAGTGATTTGACCACCGGGATAGCCCGTATGATGCTTATACTCTTTCATTTCGGCTCGCTTCCCTTCGAAAACGACCTTATCTGCGTTGATTACTATTACAAAATCCCCCGTATCAATATGTGGAGTGAACCAGGGCTTATTCTTTCCGCGAAGAATAGCCGCCACCTGACTGGCTAAACGCCCAACTGTCATTCCTGTGGCATCCACACACCACCACTCGCGAGCGATTTCTTCATTTTTTGCGGATATCGTTATTTTAGCTGAGGGTTCCAATTCCCTACGCTCCTTAATTTATTATTAAATCAATACAATAAACACAATTTTCCATAGTAAAGATTACAAAAATAGTTTATTTTTAATTATTAAGCAAATGAATTTTTTCAACTATCTATTTGAAAAATAAATAATAACACATCTCAAAATGAGAATAGCCCAATTTCTTCAAATCACGGTATTTTTATTGGTGCGGCGTAGCGTGCCTAATCCATTATATAAAGAAAACCTTCGAAAGATTTCAATCTTTCGAAGGTTCAAGACAAGGACTATTGAGACAGCCCTGTTTTTACTGCGGGTAATTATGATTATATATCAGTTAGTTTTCTTATAAATGCCGATGATGTTATCTTCGCTTGAAGTACATCGTTACTCGAAAAAGTTGAAAAATTATTCGCTGCCTGCGGCACCGTGTTGTCATTCTCGTTAATTAATGTGTTGCCCGTTGAACTATATGTCGGTCCAGTGCGCCTTAAATATGCTGGTTCATCATATTCTTTCAGCTTCTTATCGCCTTTCGGGCTTGATTCAGGTATTTCACGGAACTTTGGAACGATAGGTGTGCCGTGTGGTCTCACTGGTGATGGCTTTGCCACTGTTACTCCACCCATAACAGGAACCGAACGCGATGGTTGCGCCTTAACCTCAGTCTTTACTACTTTCCCGAAAATATCTGTCTGCTCAATACTTTTTGGTGCACTATCAGACTTTTTTTCGTTTTTCGGAAAGCCCGTTGCAACAACTGTTACGCTAATCTGGTCAGACATATCTGGATTGAGCACAACTCCGTGTATGAGATTTACATCGTCTCCGGCAGCCTGCTGCACAATCGAAACAGCTTCGCTTATTTCGTGCATACCCATATCCATTCCACCTGTGATATTGATAAGCACGCCCTTTGCCCCTGCAATCGATATACCATCGAGCAAAGGCGAATTTAGTGCCTGCTTGGTTGCCTCTACTGCACGGTTTTCTCCTGATGCTGTGCCAATGCCCATCAAAGCATCGCCCATACCTTTCATTATTGTTCGCACATCTGCGAAATCAACATTTACCACACCATAATTTGTGATAATATCTGCAATTCCGCGTGTCGCATTATAAAGAACTTCGTCCACTTTCATAAATGCTTCCTGAAACGATGTCTTTTTGTCGATTATTTCCAGAACTCGCTGGTTCGGAATAACAATAAGAGCATCAACGTGTTGGCGAAGTTCTTCAATACCTTGCAAAGCAACTTCTATGCGGCGTTTCCCCTCCCAATCAAAGGGCTTTGTTACAATGCCAACAACCAGAGCGCCCATCTCCTGAGCAACTTTGGCAACTGTTGGTGCCGCACCAGTACCGGTTCCGCCGCCCATTCCTGCTGTAATAAATACCATATCGCTACCTTTTAAGGTATCTTTAATGGTTTCGATAGCGCTTTCAACTGCTTTGCGTGCTACATCAGGATTTGCTCCTGCACCCAGCCCCGTTCCAAGCTGTATTTTAATTTTCGATTTGTTGTGTTGCAAAGCCTGGCTGTCGGTATTTGCTGCAATGAAATCAACGCCAGATAAACCTTTGTTTATCATATTGTTGATTGCATTGCCTCCTCCGCCACCTATACCAACAACTTTAATCTTTGCGTCACCGGTCAAGTTTGAAGAAGTATCCAGTTCAATTGTCATAATTTTTCCTTATATATTTCTAAAACTTTTAATCAAAGTTCCTCAAAAAAGTTCTTTATTTTCTTGAATACCGAACTTTTCTCAGTTTTTTCTTTTTTCTCTGATTTATTAATACTGTCTTTGCTGTCTGTTTCTTCATTTTGTTCTTTTGCTGTTTTCTCTGCCTCTTGTGCTGTAGATACTTGATTTATTCTGTTCTCAAGAATTGAATGGTCTATGGTTTCAACATAAGTGCCCGAACCATCAAGCCCCAATAGTGCAAGTCCAACAGCTGTCGAATATACAGGGCTTTCCACTTCTGTTGCAAGACCTGTGTATGTCATTCCCGAAGGATAACCGATTTTCACAGGCATATCAAAAACAGCCGAAGCAAGTTCATCTGCTCCTCTGATTAAACTATTTCCGCCGGTTATTACCACACCTGCACCTAATTTATGCTCGTATCCTGATTTTCTTATCTCCGCAAGTGCAAACTCGAAAATTTCTTCCATTCTTGGTTGTATAATCCGGCATAATTGACGTTTTGATATTTCCATCGGCTTGCGTCCCGCAATCCCAGGTATCATTATTATTTCATCTTTCATAATCGAATCTTCAAAGCAATGACCGTATTCTCGTTTTATCCTTTCTGCCTGCGATGCAACAATTCCCAATACCTTTCGAATATCGTCTGTAACCTGTTTGCCCGCAACACCAAACACCGCAGTATATCTAATAATATCTTCTTCGAATATTGCTATATCAGTTGTTCCGCCACCAATATCAATTAATGCAACACCAACTTCTTTTTCTTCTGGTGTAAGTATTGCTTGACTGCTTGCGAGTGGTTCCAATACTATTTTCTTAACTCGAAGCCCTGTACGCTCAATACATCTATGAATATTCGTAATCGCTGTTGTCAGACCCGTTACTATATGAACCTTCGCTTCCATTCTCACGCCACTCATACCAACCGGGTCGTGAATTCCATCCTGACCATCGATAATAAACTCTTGTGGAATTATATGCAGTATAGTTCTGTCTGCCGGAATAGCAAAATTGCGTGTGTCTTCGAGCAATCTATCCACGTCGCTTTTCGAAATTTCACGCGTCGGATTCGAAATTCCCACTATGCCCGATGTCTGGAACGATTCAATATGGTCGCCTGCAATTCCAACTACCACTTCCTCGATTTTAATTCCCGACTGTTGTTCTGCTTGCTGGACTGCTGCTTTGATTGATTTAACAGTCCTATCGATATTTACAACAACACCACGATTTAACCCTTCCGATTCGATTATCCCAAATCCAAGTATCTTCAAAGTCTTCGTTGAATAATCATTCGCTGCGACCAATGCACATAACTTTGTTGTCCCAATATCTAAACCTACTGTGATTTCACTACCGCTTTTATTTTGTTCATTTGCTATCATATTATTCCTTATATATTATTTTTTACTATTACACTATTTTTCCATCTAACATCTATGTATGAAAACTCTCTTTTAGCATTATATTGAAGGTCGTATTTCAAAAAATCGTGTAAATTCATAATTTTATCTTCAATATTTTCCATACCACCGAAAATGATTTTCCTGGAATTGTCTGATGTATAAAGTATAAATTCTCGGGAATTTTTAGAATAATGCACTTCCGAAATCAAACTTATCAAAAGTGTGTTTGAGTAAGCACGAATATGGTTGATGATATCAATGGCATTCCGAAGAGCCAGGCTATCCAGCAACTCGTCCTTGTAGATACCTGTAATCACTGGTATATCAAGGTATGTATTGAATAATCGATAGGGAAGAATGGAATAATCACTCGAAACATACCGCAATTTACCATAATTATCAACCAGTATTGCAACTGGCTGCCTCTCTTTTACCTCGATTGTGAGCGTGTTTATACCCTCGCTCAAATAAGTATTCTCTATGAACGGATTTTGGCGTAACCTTTTAGCAAGTTCTGCATAATTTATCTCATTTTTGGGCCGATTAATAATAGGTGCGTCCTGGATTTCAGCTTTTACTTCTGCCGGTGTCAAAAATGAAGTGCCTACAATTGAGATTTGATGTATAGGTTGGTTGGAATTCCACAATTGGGCGAGAAAAATTAGAAGTGCAAATAAGGCGAGTACTACCGACAAACGTAATAGAAGCTTTGGACGTGCCACCTTCTTTTTACTTAATTCCCCCAGAAATTTTACTATTTTTCTTATTACTTTCATTCCCTTTTATGAATATTTACTTGATTTTATTCTTTATTTTCTGCGTAAGTTTTGTTGTTTTAGTAGTAATAAATTTTTGGTCTCAATCATTATTACTCCAAAACCTACTTATCAGAAATATAAAGAACAAACATTATCAAGCGTTTTAAGTAATTTGGGAAAGTATAGCGGATAGCGTTATACCTTCCTCATTATGCTGCTTATGATTAATATCTAATGACAAAGATAATTTACTTTTAGATAACAAACAAGAAAAATATTTCGAAAAAAATGAAAATAAAATTAAAATATTTTCATTTTGTTGAAATAAAATAAACTTACATTTTCTCCTCAAATAATACTTCAATATTAAGAATTATTAGGAATAATAATATTTTTTTGTAGATTTGCTTAATGATTTGTTTAATTCGAAAAATTTGATATTAATATGCAAACTGCCAAAAAAACAACAAAAATTTATGAAGTTCCGCCCGAAAAATTAAGGTGGTCCTGTCCCGTTGATAAATTCAACTTTAAATCAACTCGTGAAGTTGAACCATTGAAAACCATTGTTGGTCAGCCGCGTGCAATTGAGGCAATAAAAATGGGTGCCGCTCTTCACGCCAAAGGCTACAATATTTTCGTTACAGGGCTATCCGGTACCGGTAGGCTCACAACCGTTAAGAACATTCTCGAAGAAGTAACAAATAGCTGCCCAATCACTTTTGACTATTGCTACGTTAATAATTTTGCAAAACCGGACGAACCAAGATTAATTAAACTTCCCAAAGGAAAAGGCAAAGAACTTGCCGAAGCAATGGACGATGCTATCGATTTCATTCGCCGCCGCTTACCTAAATTATTCGAAGAAAACAACTACCAGAAAAGCAGAATGAAAATAATCGAAGAATACCAATCTCGCGAGCAAGCGATGATTGAGCAGTTCGATGATAAAATTCGCCCTTTTCAATTTATGCGAGGGCAAATTGAAACCCAGCAAGGAACTCTTCTGCCGGAAGTTTTCCCTATTGTCGATGGCAAGCCCGTTTCACTCGAAGTCATCGACGAATTGCTCGCAGAAGGAAAAATGACCAAAGACGAAGCCACCAGAATTAAAAATTTATGGCGTCAATTTCACGATGAACTCATTGAACTTGTTCGCGAAAATATGAAAATGATGCAGGAATTTCGTAAATCAATTATCGAGAACGACAAAAAACATTCGGAAATTGTCGTCTCCTCTATTCTGGACGAAATTCCAAAGCAGTTCGATAACGAAAAAGTTAAAATCTATGTTGATGAAGTTAAAAAATACATTTTAGACCACCTCAATCTGTTTGTTGCATCGGCGGGGCAGCTCAATAATCTTATTCCTAACCCTGACCAATCAGTCGATGAAGATATCCTTCGTTTGTTTAGCGTCAATGTCGTTCTCGACAATTCAAATACAGAAACAGCACCTGTTATTACAGAAACAACCCCATCATACAACAACCTTTTCGGCACAATTGAACGTGTTTTCGACAAACGCGGTGGCTATTGGCGAACAGACTTTACTAAAATCAAAGCAGGTTCTATTCTCAAAGCCGACCAGGGCTATCTTATTGTTAATGCTAACGATTTGTTCAGCGAACCCGGCGTCTGGACTGCTTTGAAACGCGTCCTTCTCTATGATAAACTCGAAATTCAAACTTTCGATGCATATTTCCAGTTCTCACAAGCCTCGCTAAAACCCGAACCAATCGATGTTAATGTCAAAGTTATAATTATTGGCGGTCTGTCCCTCTATCATTTGCTTTTCCATTATGAAAAAGGCTTTAAGAAAATTTTCAAGGTTCACGCTCAATTTGATTACGAAACTGATAGAACTGACGAAATGATTCAAAACTTTACCCGATTTGTTGCAAGAATTTGCGAGATGGAGAAGCTCCCTCATTGCACCCCCGACGGGGTTGCTGCCATTATCGAATGGGCTGTCGAAACAGCAGGTTCGCAAAACAAAATCACACTAAAATTCTCTGATGTTGCTGATATTATTCGCGAAGCTGCATACTACGATAGCCAGAGCAAAAACGCCTTGATAGATAGAGAAGTTGTCGAAAACGCTATCGAATGGCGACGCCGCAGAAATGACCTCTTAGATGAAAAAATAAAAAAATCTATTTTAGAAGGCGATATGCTTATCACTACCGAGGGCAAACGCATTGGGCAAATTAATGGATTAACAGTTTATAATAATGGATTTATCACTTTCGGAAAACCCGCAAGAATTACAGCTTCGATTTCTGCCGGCAATTCAGGTATTATTAATATTGAACGTGAAGCTGAATTAAGCGGAAATATCCATAATAAAGCCGTGCTGATTTTAACGGGCTTCCTGCGTGAAAAATTCGCTCAGAAACGCCCTTTATCGCTCACTGCTTCCATTGCATTCGAACAATCCTATGGCGGTATTGATGGCGATAGCGCAACTGCCGCCGAAATTTATATTATTCTATCCGCTATTGCCGAAGTGCCAATCAAACAAAGCATTGCTATTACCGGCTCTGTCGACCAGAAAGGAAATATCCAACCTATTGGCGGTGTGAACGAAAAAATTCGTGGATTTTTCGAAGTTTGCGAAAAACGTGGTCTTACCGGCGAACACGGTGTAATTATTCCTCAGCAAAATGTAAAAGATTTGATGCTTCCCAAAAACATTGTCGAAGCTGTCAAAAATAATAAATTTGTGATTTACGCTATCAACAATATTGATGAAGGTGTGGAAATTTTAATGGATATCCCCGCCGGCAAAATGAATAAAAATGGTTCCTATCCTAAAAATTCTCTCTATGGAAAAGTTGATGCAAAATTAAATCAAATGTATAAAATTGCTAAAGCTAACGGAGAAAAGAAAAATGATAAATAAAGTGAAAATTGCACCTTCTTTGCTTTCAGCCAATTTCGCTAATCTTGAAAAAAGTGTTCGACTTTGCGAAGAAAATTCTGCCGATATTCTTCATCTCGATATTATGGATGGGCATTTTGTGCCCAATATTACTTTCGGTCCACTTGTTGTTTCCGCAATAGGACGCTTGACGGAACTTCCTCTGGACTGCCACCTGATGATTACTGACCCTGATAAATATATCGCCGACTTTGTCGAAGCTGGTGCCGATATGATTTCTGTTCACGTAGAAACTGGTTTTCACCTTCATCGAACTTTATCCACTATCAAAAATTATAGTTGCAAAGCAGGAATAGTGCTTAATCCCGCCACTCCTCTTGAATATGCTTTCGAAGCTGCTGAATTCTGCGATTTCATCTTGCTAATGTCTGTAAATCCCGGCTTTGGCGGTCAATCTTTCATTACATCTTTCCTTCGCCGTTGCGAAAAATTAAGAACTTTTCTGGATAATAATAACTTACAACATTTAGAAATTCAGGTCGATGGTGGCATCACACCTTCTAACGTTCGGCAAGTAGTCGATGCAGGTGCCAATATCATTGTTGCCGGTTCTGCTTTGTTCAACGGTGATTTCCGTTCGAATATTGAAGCCTTTAGAAGGAATATTCAAGAATAGTATTTTTCTTGCATACCTATTTTTTTTATTTTTGTTTTTTGAAATTTTTAATTCGAGAATAAAATGAACAAAGAACTCTACTCTGAAATTGAAGTTTCGCTCGAAACCGCTCTTGAACTTGGACTTACCGAAAATGAATACAACAAAATCCTGGAAATACTTGGTCGCTCGCCTACTTACACTGAAATTGGTATTTTCAGCGTTATGTGGAGCGAACACTGTTCATATAAAAATTCGATTAAGCAATTAAAGACCATACCTCGTTCCGGCGGGCGTTTGCTTGTTTCTGCTGGTGAAGAAAATGCCGGACTTGTCGATATCGGTGGGGGATATGCCATTGCCTTTAAAATCGAAAGCCATAATCATCCTTCTGCAATAGAACCTTTTCAGGGTGCCGCAACCGGCGTCGGTGGTATTTTACGTGATATTTTCACAATGGGTGCCCGACCAATCGCTGCTTTAAATTCTTTGCGTTTCGGCGAACTTGATAATAATAGAACTAAATATTTATTGAGCGGAGTTGTTGCGGGAATTAGCCATTATGGCAATTCATTCGGGGTGCCCACAGTTGGCGGCGAAATTTATTTCGACGCTTGCTATCAGGATAATCCCCTGGTCAACGCTATGGCCGTCGGCATTGTTGATGTTCGCAAAACTGCTTCTGCTGCCGCTCGTGGAGTTGGAAACCCAGTTTTCATTCTTGGTAGTTCCACCGGCAGAGATGGAATTCACGGTGCTTCGCTGCTTGCCTCTCGTGAGTTCGACGAAAAAACCGAAGATATGCGCCCCACTGTCCAAGTAGGCGACCCATTCGCCGAAAAATTATTGCTCGAAGCAACTCTCGAACTTATCGAAGCAAACGTTATCGCTGGTATTCAGGATATGGGTGCTGCCGGTATTAGCTGCTCTACTTCTGAAATGAGTGCCAAAGCAAATACCGGAATGGACATTGATCTGGACAAAGTGCCTTTACGCGAAGATGATATGAGCGCCTACGAAATTATGCTGTCCGAATCGCAAGAAAGAATGCTCGCTGTCATTCACAAAGGAAAAGAAGAAATTGCCCGAAAAATTTGCGAAAAATGGGATGTGCCTTTCACTCTCGTTGGATATGTTACCGACGATGGTATTCTAAACATTAAGCGTAATGGCAAACAAGTTGCTTCCATTCCCGCCGAATCGCTTGTGCTCGGTGGTGGTGCGCCACAATACGATAGAGAATGGAAACGCCCCGAATATCTAAACGAAACCGAAAATTTCGATACATCTATATTTGAGCAAGCAAATGCAGAAAAAGACGACTTCTGGAAATTGCTTGCTTCCCCAACTATCGCTTCCAAGCGGTGGGTTTTCGAACAATATGATTCGCAGGTTCGCACAAATACAGTTTCATCGAAAGGTGATGCTGCTGTCGTTCGATTAAAGGAACTTCCTGGAAAGGCTATTGCTCTGGCAACCGATTGCAACAGTCGCTACACTTACTTAAATCCATACTCGGGAGCTATGTCCGCTGTTTGCGAAGCTGCTCGCAATGTTGTTTGTGTTGGTGCTAAGCCTGTCGCAATCACTAATTGTTTGAATTTTGGCAATCCTTACGACCCGGAAGTTTATTATCAGTTCAAAGAAGCTATCCGCGGGATGGGGGACGCCTGCCGACATCTGGACACACCCGTTACTGGCGGGAACGTCAGCTTCCACAACGAATCGCAAAATAATGCAATTTTCCCGACACCTACAATTGGAATGCTGGGCGTTATTGACGATATTTCAAAAGTAATTTCGATGGGTTTCAAGCAAGAAGGCGATATTATCTTCCTTCTCGGAAATAAGCGGTGCGAACTCGGCGGCTCGGAATATTTAAAGATGAAACTTGGCAAAATCACGGGGAAAGCACCAGTAATTGATATTGAAGAAGAAATTGCTTTGCAAAATGCTGTTCTTGAAATGATAGATAGTCGCTTGCTGTCTTCTGCACACGACACAAGCGAGGGCGGTCTTGCTATCTGTTTAGCTGAAAAATCAATAGCTTCCGATTGCCTTGGTTGCCGTGTAAATATTGGCAATTCTGCGGGCGAACTTTTCGGCGAATCGCAATCTCGTATTGTTGTTTCTATCCACCCGCAAAAAGTATGTGATTTCATTGATATTTGCAATAAATTTGGTGTCGGTTATTCCCAATTAGGAAAAGTTTGCCAGAATGAATTTATTATCGAGAATTTTCTTGATACTTCATATTCAGAACTGAAACAAGTTTATGAAAGTTCAATTGAGGAAATAATCTTGCGCAAGTAAAAAATCACCTGCAAAACAAAGCCCCAGACAGACGAATGGGGCTTTGCTACAACTATTTTCTACCTGCTCTCTACAAACTTATAGACCTTGTCGTTTGGTCGAACTTTGCTGGGAACCGAAATCGAACAAAGCGCGCCTTTGCTCACTCGCTGTATTGGAGCATCTTCGAGCCTCAATTCTTCCACTTTCGTCTCCAACACCCCTGTTTTATTCCCGATGATTAGTATATCGTCGCCAACTGATAATTCTTCCGCCTGCACTTGAACCGCCGCTGCTCTTACTTTCGAGTAGTAATTTTGAACAAAACCGACATATATTTTTCGCCTGGTTGCCGACGAACCATAATTGTTGTTCCATTCGCCAAGGGTTTGTCCCAAATAATATCCATCCCAAAATCCTCGATTATACACTTCTTGAAGCCTTTTTCGCCATTCTTCAATCCGCTCAGCCGTGTAGGAGCCATCGAAAACAGCATCTATTGCCTCTTTGTAGCATTCAACAGTGCGCTTTACATATTCAGGAGAGCGTCCCCGCCCCTCGATTTTAAGAATATCCACACCTGCATCAATTATCCTGTCCAGAAAACCAATTGTTGCCAAATCTTTCGGGGACATTATATATTCATTATCAATTTCGAGCTGATATCCCTGTTCTCTTTCAGTTACAAGATATTTTCTTCGGCATACTTGCAGGCATTCCCCACGGTTTGCCGAATGGTCGTGCAGGTGCAAGCTCAGATAACATTTGCCGGATATTGCCATACAAAGCGCGCCGTGAGCAAAAATTTCTATTCTAACTAATTTCCCGCTCGGTCCCGTGATTTTTTCTTTATGTATTGCCGAAATAATATTCTTTGTCTGCTCCAAGGATAATTCACGAGCCAGCACCATTACATCAGCATACTGAGCAAAAAAACGCACCGCATCAATATTGGAAATGTTCAGTTGTGTGGAACAATGAACAGGTAAATTCCTTTGCCTTGCTCGCTGAATAACAGCAAAATCAGACGCAATTATTGCGTTTATTCCTGCAAACGATGCAGCATCTAATATTTCTTCGACTTTTTTTATATCGTCATCGTAAATTACTGTATTTACAGCAAGATATGTTTTTATCCTGTGTCGGTTGGCAATTTTTTGAATTTCCAGTAAATCTTCAGTTGTAAAATTAAATGTAGATTTGGAACGCATATTCAAATTGCCCGCACCGAAATATATTGATTTCGCCCCAGCTTGTATTGCCGCCCAGAGCGATTCAAATGACCCAACAGGAGCTGTGATTTCCGGCTTTTTTCGCATTACTTATTTGAAATTTCTTTTATCTTTTGATATAGTTTCTTTTCGTCGCCTGGTGCATATCCATTGTGTTCGAACACTATTTGCCCGTTCCCGTCCAGCAAAAATGTATGTGGTGGATTGTTCACATTCATTGCTCGCTTGAAATCTTGATTATCGTCCAGATATACTTCGAATTCCCAACCTTTCGATTTCACAAGCGGTGCAACCCTTCTGCTCGAACGCGAATCATCTATCGAAACTGCAATATACCTAACGCCTGTTTCTTCCTTCCATTCAGCAAATACTTCATTTATTGCGGCCATCTCTTCCATACAGGGCTTGCACCAGGTAGCCCAAAAACTTATTACCACTGGTTTTCCGTCATTCTGGAATGTGCTTGTCGAAACCGTATTTCCCTGTAAATCTTTCACTTTTGCTTCGGGCAACCTTGTCTTATCCTGTGAGTTTGCGAAATTTACACACAGTATTGAGAATAACAACAGCCATAATACCTTTTTCATTTTTTACTCCAATTTTATGTAACTTTTTGTTATTTTACTTTGTTTTATTTTTTAAATTAACAAATTATTAATAATTATTGGACGCTAAAATTATGAAAAAAGTTACTTTACTGATGTCTCTAATCCTATTTTTAATCGCTTTCTCTTCAATTTCTGCTTACTCGCAAAGTAGTTTCGAACTTACCTCTTGCGATAGCCTTATTTCGACAGACAACGCAAATAAAGAAATCGAAACGCCTTTCGATTTCCGCAACCTTTCAGATTCTACTGTTACAGTCTATCCCTCGATTATCGTTGATGAACTTGCCGAAGGACACGAGGTTTCTCTTTGCACTTATTTTTGCTATCCCTATGTAACTCGAACAACTTCATATAAAGACGGAAGCGACGAAATTGACCTTCCCGCTTCATTTAAAATTAGCCAAATATTGGGTTACCCGCCCACCGCCCATTTGAAGCCAAATATGAACCTTGGGCAGTCCAAAATCCGTATTCGCTTCACAAATACTGCTGACGAAAACGATTTTATTGATATTCCTTTTACTTTCAATGTCGGTATTGCAAGCATATCAGACATCAATCCAACCGATTTTGTTGTTGCTTATCCAAACCCAACAAACAACATTTTAAGCATTTATTCTGAAATATTAAATATCGAGAAAATTGATATTTACGACATTCACGGTAAAAGTGTTTTGAACGAAAAATCTATGCTCAACTACAAAACTTTAGATTTATCCTCTTTTGCAAAAGGAACTTACATTGTCGTAGTTTATCTCGAAGATAAATCTATCAAAAGGCTCACTGTCGTAGTTGAATAATTAGCCAGTTGTTTAGTTTCTATGTGTTCTTTGTCTCGAAGTAGGGGATAGTACAATATTACAAAAGGCTGTTTCAAAAGAACACCCTTTTTATTTTTTCAATTTCATTGTAATACAATGGTAATAAAAAACCTTCGGAGGATTAAAACCATCCGAAGGTTGTATTATTATTATGCTTATTAAATCTACAAGGTTATCGAATAAAAAACTAATTAATCAATAGTCCAGAAATCTTCGCCACGCATAAGTTTGTTAATATCGCCTTCGCCTAATTTTTTAGTTACTTCCTCAATTTGATTTTCAACTTTTTCCTCATAAGATGGCTTGTCAATGCTCTGGAATACACCAATAGGACGTGGCACTTCCGGATTGTAAGTCATATTTGCAAGAATAAATGCAAGAATTGAATCTTTTTCGTTATGAACAATAACATCGTTTGGTGAATATTTCCCGTCTTCGAACGATACTACAACGGGTGTAAATCCATCTAAAATAATACCTTTATCACGATTTTTACCGAAAATCAAGGGTTTCCCGTCTTCCAGCCAAACAGTTGTATCGTCGCGATATTCTTTTTCTGTGTATTTATCGAATGCGCCATCGTTGAAAATCACGCAGTTTGCATAAATTTCAACAAAAGATATGCCTTTGTGGGCAGCTGCACGCTCGAATAAATATTGAAGCATTTTGGGGTCGCGGTCGTATCCACGTGCAACAAATGTAGCACCAGAGCCCAGAGCAAGAGAAGCCGGATTGAATGGGTCGTCCACTACACCAAATGGCGAAGTTTTTGTCTTTTGTCCAGGTTGGGAAGTAGGGGAATACTGTCCCTTGGTCAAACTATAAACTTCGTTGTTGAACATCAAAACGTTGATATCAACATTTCTGCGGCAAGCGTGAATAAAATGATTGCCGCCAATACTCATACAGTCTCCATCACCCGTTGCTATCCATACAGATAAGTCAGGACGGGCAATTTTCAAACCGCTCGCAACTGCTAATGCACGCCCGTGAATTGAATGAAATCCATACACATTTATGTAATATGGAAAGCGGCTCGAACAACCAATACCCGAGACAAATACTATTTTCTCGCGTGGTATTCCAAGTTCAGGCATTATTCGCTGAACCTGAGAGAGAATTGAATATCCGCCGCATCCAGCGCACCAACGAACATCTATATCTACCTTGAAGTCTTTCGGAGTATATTGATTTGTTGGCACATTCCGCTTAACAACTATATCTTGAAGCATCGTTGTCATTTTATTTATCTCCTTTATTGTTAAGCAATTCTAATAATTTTGTTTCTATCTCTTTTGCTTTAAATGGCATTCCCTGAACTTTGTTTATACGCAGCACCGGACGCAAGAACTTACTTTGAAGCAAATCAGCCAACTGCCCCATATTCATTTCAGGAACAACTATTCGCTCGAAACGAGACAGAATCTCGCCTAAATTTTTCGGGAATGGGCGAATATATTTCAAATGTGTATAAGAAATCTTGTGCCCTTGTTCACGAAGACTATCAAATGCCGTTTTCACCGGACCATATACGCTACCCCAGGCTACAACTAACAAATCGCCCGATTGCTCGCCTTCGACTTCTGCCAGCGGAATATCATTAACTATTCCATCAATTTTCTTCTGACGAAGCTCAACCATTTTCTGATGATTTAGTGGGTCGTGGCTAACCAATCCTGTAATATCTTCTTTTTCCAATCCACCGATACGGTGTTCCAAATTTGGAGTGCCGGGCACCGCCCACATACGAGCAAGAGTTTCCGGGTCGCGTCTGTATGGTTTGAAGGTCTCAGGGTCAGTTGCGAAATTCACTGATAAATCAGGAAGTTCGCTCATATCGGGAATGCGCCAGGGTTCTGTTCCTTGCGCCATATAACCATCAGAAAGCAAAATAACAGGCGTCATATATTTAAGAGCTATTCTTGCAGCCTCTATTGTCATTGCAAAGCAGTCAGCTGCACCGCTTGCAGCGACTATTGGAATTGGGGCTTCCCCGTGGCGTCCGTAATAAGCAATGTTTAAGTCCGACTGTTCAGGTTTTGTTGGCAATCCTGTGCTTGGTCCAGCTCGTTGAACATCTATCACAACGAGTGGAAGTTCAAGAATTACTGCCAATCCCAGCGCTTCAACTTTCAAGGACAAACCAGGTCCCGAAGTGGTTGTTGCAGCAAGATAACCACCATAAGAAGCACCAATTGCGCTACAAATTCCCGCAATCTCATCTTCAGCTTGAAGCACTTTCACACCAAACTGCTTGTATCCCGAAATAAAATGCAGAATTTCTGTTGCAGGAGTAATAGGATAAGAACCAAGAAATAGCGGAAGCTTTGCTTTTGTTGCAGCAGCAACAAGACCAATTGCACAAGCTTCGTTCCCGGTAATATTTCTATATGTTCCCTTCGGCAAATCAGCGTGATGAACATTGTATTGAACAATCATTTCCTGGCGAGTTGCCCCATAATTGTATCCTGCTCTCAATGCACGAAGGTTTGCTTCTAATATCTGTGGTTTATTAGCAAATTTCTCTTTTAGCCATTTTTCCGTTAAATCAAGCGGACGATTAAACAGCCAGTAGACAAAACCAAGTGCAAATATATTCTTCGTTCTCTCTACTGCTTTCGGTGATATTCCTAAATCCGCAAGCTCTTGCTTCATCATTTCGCTCATATTTATCTTTATGAGCTGATATTTACTCAAAGAACCGTCTTCAAGTGGATTTGTCTCATATTTTGCTAATTTTAAGTTCTTCTCACCAAATCCAGCAGTATTAGCTATTATTATTCCCCTCTCGCGTACATTTGGAAGATTGACCTTAAGCGATGAAGCATTCATACACACAAGTACGTCAATCTTATCACCAATCGTATTTACTTTTTTCGAACCAAAATGAATTTGGTAGGCACTCACGCCATAAAGTGTGCCTTCGGGGGCACGTATTTCTGATGGATAATCAGGAAATGTATTTACACTATTCCCGACCGTTCCAGCTGTGTTGGAAAATTGCGTTCCTACAAGCTGCATCCCGTCGCCAGAATCACCAGCGAAACGAATTGTTACCTTATCAAGGTGTTCTACTTTTTTAGACATTTTTTTACTTTTACTTGAACAACATAATGTGGAACATATATCGAGTATATTTTTTTCAATTTTGTTACAATAAAACTTATTTTTATTTTACATATTTAAGTTACGAAAATTAAGAAACTTAAAATTAAGAAAAAAGAAAAATAGAATATTTAATTAACATTTATCAATATATTTTTAACAATGAATAACATATTATTAACAGCTTCAACAAGCAAAATCGCTCAAAAATTAGCAATTGAACTTGCTCGCAAAGGTTATAATTTAGCTCTTCACTATTTCAATTCTGAAACCACAGCAAACGAATTGTTACGTAAATTATCCGACTTGAATATAAAAGCCCAACTTTTTAAAGCCAACGCAAGACATCCGTCCGAAATCGAAAGCACTTTTCGTAATATTATTGATTTCTTCGGCGAAATTAACATTCTTATTAATAATATAGGCGTTTTCCCTCAAAAAGTTAGTTTCACCGATATTAATTTAGAGCAATGGAACGAGGTTTTCGATATTAATCTGCGAAGTGCTTTTCTGTTCTCGCAACAGTTTGCCCGACAACCACTGGAAAAGGGCACAATTATTAATATTAGTTCTATCGGCGGTCTCGAACACTGGAAAGGAAGCCTACTATATAACGTTTCGAAATCAGCTCTTATTCATCTGACAAAATCGCTTGCTGTGGAACTTGCTCCCCGAATTACAGTCAATTGCATTAGCCCGGGCATAATCAAAACTGCCGATGAATCTATTCCAATCAATTCCGAGAGCATTCCACTGAAAAAATACGGACAAGTTCAAGATATTTTCTCCGCCGTTTGCTTGTTCATCGAAAATGATTATATAACCGGGCAAAATATTATTGTCGACGGTGGATATTCTCTAATACGAAAATCTAAATAATTTCGTCAATTTCTAGCTTATTATTATTTTATGAGGATTTTATGGCAAACCCTGAAATTATTAACGAAAAAAGCCCTGAAAAGAAAAAACGTAAAGCAAGAGTTCAAAAAGCTTACGACAATACCGAATTTATCCATAGTCCCGACGGTCGCACCATCAGACTTCTGGCGGAATATCTCTATCCCGAGCAATATTTTCGCAAGCACAACATCAAAAATACCATCGTTTTCTACGGTTCTGCAAGAACTATGTCCACCGAGAAATATAAATCTCAACTTGCTTTATTAAACAATCTTCTCTCTAATGCTTCCGGCGAAGAAAGAACTGAGATTGAAAAACAAATCGAAGCCCACAAAAAACTGGAATTTACCTCACGTATCTACGACGAAGCTGTTGCACTTGCCGAAATGATTGCCAAATGGTCTGCAAAATTGCCACCCGAACGCCGCTACTACGTTTGCACCGGCGGCGGTCCCGGTATGATGGAAGCTGCAAACCGTGGAGCCTTCCAGGCTAACCAGCCTTCAATTGGACTTAACATCAGCCTCCCTTTTGAACAGGAACCTAATATCTTCATTTCCGACGAACTTAATTTTGAATTTCACTATTTCTTTATGAGAAAATTTTGGTTCGCTTACCTTGCGAAAGCTATGGTTGCTCTGCCTGGTGGCTTCGGAACATTAGATGAATTGTTCGAAATACTTACTCTTCGCCAAACTTTGAAAATCACTCGTCCGCTTCCTATTGTTCTATATTCCGAAGAATTCTGGAAAAATACAGTCAATTTTAATTACTTATTAGAAAATAGAATGATTTCCGAAAAAGATTTCGACTTGTTCATCTATGCTAATTCGCCGAAAGAAGCCTTCGATTACCTGGTCGAACAGCTCAAAGCAAGCTGGGAGTTCTACGAAAAAGGTTATTAGCCTTTTGTCAGCTTCGAAATAGCTCTATTGTAAGTTTTTTTGTGGCTGTTCAGAAAGGTAAAATTTTTATGTTTTTCGTAGGCACTTCAAAAGCATACCTCTACAATGTTTTTTTGCGATAACCTTCGGAAGGGCGGGAACCCTCCGAAGGTTCAGATTGGATACTTATGAGTTCCCTATTTTGAAAATACTCTTTGAAATTATTTAATTTATTTCATAATTTTATATTATATAAAGATTTTCAATTAAGATTTCTTTTTTGGATACACATTTTTTCTAAAATATTTGAGAAAGATTATAGCAATATATAGCCTACTATTTATTTTTTCGATAGATATTTTTTGTCAGAAATTACTAACTGTTTCCTACAACGAAGAAGATGGTCTTCCAAGCAGTTCTGTTTATTCAGTTATACAGGACAGTCAAGGCTATATTTATTTTACAACCCGCAACGGTCTTGCTCGATATTCTGGCAAAGACTGGAAAAACGAATGGAACACTTTCCAGGCTTCTTATGCTGATAAAGCATATTTTTACAAAGATGAAAATCAGGATATCTGGATTTTATCGAATTTGATTTCTAAATTACTGTACAAGAAAGAAGGAAACGACTGGTTTATTAAAGCGGCTATTCCAAAAGAATTCCTTAGTTCTATTGATAGAAACTATACTCCATTTGCAGTTTCTTCCAGCAAAAACAGTTTCCGTTTTGTAGCATACAACAATAAGTATTTAGTCTGTTTCTTCAATAATCAATGGAAAAATATTGACTTAGATACATCAATTTATATTAACAAAATTGTTGGATACAAAGACGAGTTCTTCCTTGCTACAAACAAAGGGCTCCTCTTTTTAGACAAAAACCTAAATTTAAGATATTTTAGTAATTCCATTCCAAAGCAAGAATTTTTCACAGTTGCATTAGAAAATCTCGAAAATAAAATCAGCAAAATTTGGCTCGCGGGAAAGGGTTTCATCGCTTATTATGATTTTAATAATTACAACATTTTAGTCAATTCCGAATATATTACTCGAAGAACTTTTTCGGAAAATACAGTTATTATCCCAAATTACTATAATTCAATAATTTTTAGCAGTCTGGCAAATGTTGTAGTTGTTCAAAAAGATAATTTACGAGTTATTCCTCTTTCTTTGGTCTATAGCCAAAAAGATTTCACTGCAAATGATGTTTTTGTGGATAGAGAAAACGTCATCTGGATTGTCAACGACCGTGGCGTTACAAAAATCCCATCATTAAGGTTTATGAATTATGATAAATCAAGCGGACTTTTAGAAAATGAAGCTACAAGCATTGTTGAATATAATGGCATACATTATATTGGTCACAACACAGGAATTTCGGTAGCTCTGCAAGATTATAAAATTATACATCTTAAATTTGACAACCCAACTCCAACAACTCGTGTAATGGATATGGACGTTTCGCCGTTCGGTGAAATTTACGTTGCTGCAACCGACAAAGGACTTCTGAAAATCACAAAAGATAATAGATTAATCAAGACCAACTTCCCGACGAAAGATTTAGTTCAAAGCGTCATCTTCGATAAGCAAGGAAATATATTCGTTGCAACAAATTTCGAAGTTTACTCCAAATCAATTAACAATGATGAATTTAAGCTGATTTTCCATAGTAATAATCAACTAAGAAAATTATTTATCGATAAAGAGGATCATATCTGGATATCGACAATTTCCGATGGAATTGTTAAAATTGAAAATACCTCCATAAAAACTATCACTGGAGACAATGCTTTCGCTAATTCCACCACCGCTATAAACTTTGATATTCCCGATACTATTCTTGTTGGAACAAAAAAAGGGCTATATTACGTTTCTCAAAACAAGTTAAAACCCTACTGGCTTAAAATTGAACGTCCCATCTATTTTATCAAGAAATTTTTCGATTTCCTATGGATTGGAATCGACGCAGGTGTCTTCCGCTGGGATGGCAAAAATTTAGTCCAATTCGGCACCAAGCAAGGTCTTTCAGGCTTCGAAACAAACCGCGATGCCTGTTATTTAGACAAATTCGGCTTCCTCTGGATTGGAACTAATGCAGGGCTTACTCGCTATAACTACCACTTCGATAATCTACCTATTCCTAAGCCTATTGTTAAAATCAAAAGTATAAATTATAACATATCAGAGAATATTCTCATTAGCAATCAGCAAAAAATCACACTTCCTTCGAACTCTTTCAACATTACTTTTGATATTGACGTGTTATCATTCATTGATGAAAATTCTAATACTATTCAGTATAAATTAGAAGGATTTGACCAGGATTGGTTCGATTTCCAGAAAAATATTACCACAAATTTTCTATTTAGAAAACTTCCTTATGGCAATTATCGCTTGAAACTTCGTGCCAAAAATGCTGTTGGAATTGTATCAGACGAAATTTCTTCCCCGCTTATCGTTGTTGAAAAGCCATATTATTTGTCCCCAATTTTTATCTTGCTTGTTCTTATCATCATCTCAGTTGTTATCTTTCTTGTCATAAAATACTTTTCAAATTGGCAGTATAGAAAAAAATTAGAAGAAGAGGTAAAAGCACGAACTAATGAATTATTAGAATCGCAACTTCGTTATAAACAAATGTTTGTTGATAACAACGCATATATGATTTTCTACGACGCCCAAACTGGAATTATCATCGAGGCAAACCCATCTGCTCTCAATTATTTCGGAATAGATAATAACGATATTGGCAAAATTACCATTTTCGATTTGTTAGCCGATAAATTTGAAAACCAAATTGACTTCTTAAATAATCTTACCGAGCAAAAAGAATTTGAATGTATTTACAAAATTGCGAATTCAGAGCCTCGAAACGGGATAATCTATCAAAGCAAGATAAACTTGTCGGACAAAGTCTACGTCTACGCTATTATTCAGGATATTTCCGAGAAAAAAATTGCCGAAGAAGAACTTCGAAAATTGAACGAGGCTTTGGAAGAAATCGTTAAAATTCGCACCGCTGAATTAGAAAAAGCTCTGACTGATTTAAAGTTAGAAATTCAAATCAGAGAAAAAACCGAAAAAGAATTGTTCGAAGCCAATGAAAAACTTATTGCTGCCCTCGAAAAAGAAAAAGAATTAGGAGAACTGAAATCTCGTTTTATTTCGATGGTTTCCCACGAATACCGAACTCCGCTTACTGTAATTCTATCCTCCGCTTATTTGATTAAAGAAAGCTTGAAACGTGGGCTTGATGATGAAGTCGACAGGCACCTTCATAAAATACACCATTCTGTTACCGTTATGTCCCGACTTTTAGAAGATGTCCTCACTTTCGAAAAAGCCGAAGAAGGTGCTCTCGAAGTTCGTCTGACGGAATTCGATTTGCGTGAGTTCCTTTTAGACATCGTCGAAGAAGCATCCATCAACGACCAGAAAGAACATAATATCAATTTAAATATGCCCGACGATAACTACTGGATTAACTCCGATAGGTATCTTCTCAAACAAATAATATCAAATCTTCTAAACAACTCTATCAAATACTCTGAAAAAGGCACCTATATCGATATTGATTGCCGAATTCAGGATAATGCTATTCACCTTCTTCTTAAAGATGAAGGAAAAGGAATTTCCGACGAAGATTTAGAAAATATCTTTGAACCTTTCTACCGCAATAAAAAAACTATAGGTATTACCCCAGGAGTAGGATTAGGTCTGGCAATTACAAAACGTTGCGTTGAACTGCTGAATGGTAAAATTGAAGTTAATAACAAGTTAGATAAAGGTGTTATCTTCAAAATTACAATTCCACTTATTCGAAATTCCACCACATAAGCAACTTTTTAGCTTTTCATTCGTTATTATCATAATTATTGAATAGAACTCTGGAGAAATGATGAAATTTCGCTTTTTGATATTATCACTGTTGCTTGTTTCAATTGGTCTTTTCTCAGCTCAGTCGCAAACTAAAATTATTATGCAACCTGGTGAGGAATTAGAATACGAAGTTTCTTTCTTCAACATAAAACTTGGTAAGATTAAAATTGTAACCGAGCAAATTACAGATTATCGCGGAAATCAGGTCTACCGAGCAAAATCTTATATGGAATCTTATTCTGGTATTCCTTTTGTTGATTTGAAAGCAATTTATTCAAGTTGGATAGATACTACTATCTCTTTTTCCCATCGCTTCGAAGGTTCATTGAAACTTGATGCCGATAGATGGGCATTCCAGAAAATTCTCTTTAACTACGACGAGAACCTGATTTACAACGAAAAATATGAAGACAAAGTCTTAATCGAAAAATTAACCACTCCTACAACTCGAAAGATAAACGATGGACTTTCGCTTTTCTTCTTGGCACGTCAATACACAAATATGAAGCGTAGCGTTAAAGTCCCTACTCTTATGGATACTAAAATTGGCACTACTTACCTGAATTTCCACGGCAAAAAAGAAAACGTTCAGATACCCGCAATAAAATATCCCGTCAAAACTATATATTTCGACGGTAGAGCAGATTGGGAAGGTGTCTACGGTCTCTCAGGTAAATTCGAAGGTTGGTTCAGCGACGACGATGCACGAGTTCCCATCAGAGCCAAAATGAACGTTTACGTCGGCAATGTTGTCATCGAACTTATTCGCTGGAAACGCGATGGATGGACACCACCTCGTGGTTAAAATTTTTTTTGCATTTTAACGTAAAATTATATTAATTTGATAATAGTTTTGTTCAACTCTTTATGGAGATTTATGAAACGTAGCTACGTTGTTTAGCATAAGTAATGATTGAAACAATGTTTAATAAAATAAATAGATTACTGGTTATCTCTCTTTTAGCAACAATTCCTGCATTATTGCTTGCTCAGAACAACAGCCGCAGACCGGTTCCTATAAATAGATGCAACGAATATAAATCAATTAATGACGCTGTCAGAAATGCCAGCTGGCTCAAAAAATTATCTCTTTCCAACAAAAATCTTAATGTTTTGTCCCCTTCTATCGGGCAACTTCAAGACTTAGAATATCTTGATTTAAGCAACAATAACTTATCATCTCTTCCGAACAAAATTTTGCGCCTTACTAAACTTAGAGAAATTCGTTTAAACAACAATAGATTTACAAATTTCCCCGCCGAATTGCTACAAATTCCAAGCCTGGAAGTAATTATTCTATCGGGTAATCAAATAAGCACTTTGCCTCATTCTATTGGCAATCTGCGTAATTTGCTCGTTTTAGACCTTTCGTCGAATAATTTTACAAAAGAACCCCGCGAAATTGCTCATCTTGCTAAGCTGAAAGAACTCTATCTTGCTAACAATCAAATCCGAAATCTCGAATGCTTTGCTCCAAGTTCGCTTGAACTTCTTGACTTGAATAACAACAAACTATCAGCGATTTCTTCCGATATCGGTAAATTCTCAAATCTTAAAAAACTATATTTAGGCAACAACCAGCTTAAAGCCCTGCCCAAAGAATTTGGCAAACTCTATAACCTCGAATATTTAGATTTGCAAAATAATGAAATTTCTGCCTTGCCCGACGAATTTTGTAGTCTGAATTCTCTTAACAATATTAACTTAAATAGCAATAGAATTGTGATTTTCCCCGATTGCATCGAAAGAATGAGAAATTTAGTTCATATTTCTATCGCTTCAGCCAAAAATAGTTCCGTCCCTCAAAATTTATTCAAATTCCGCAATCTCATTTTTATCGATATTAGCAATAATAGGCTTACGTCTTTGCCCTCTGGTATTCAGCAACAGCAGAACCTTACAAGTATTATCGCTGCTAATAATAATTTCGACGACATCCCGCACGAGATTTTCTCCCTCAGAAAACTTCGGCATTTAGATTTTTCTTCTAACAATCTAACCTACGTCAATAAATCTATTCGCAACCTGAATAATTTGAATTCTCTCTATTTGAATAGAAACTTTATATCCTCTCTTCCCGAAGAACTTGTGGAACTTCGCAATTGTCGCATTATTCTTCTCGAAAGCAATCAAATTAGAAGTTTCCCACAAAATTTGCGGCAACTTGTGAATTTGAAAGTGCTCGATTTGAAGTCCAACCCACTGTCTGATAACGAAAAAGACCGCTTGCGCAGACTTCTTCCGAACACACGTCTGTCGTTTTAATTATTCGACTAATCGATTTTTTATTGCATAGTGCGTAATTTCTGCGTTCGACCGCATTTTCATTTTATCAAGTATGCGTATTCTATATGTGCTGATTGTATTGATACTCAACGATAGTTCATTTGCAATTTGTGTGGGAGTTTTGCCCGAAGCTATCATACACATTACTTGAAATTCACGGTCGGAAAGCGTCTCGTGAAGTGGCACTTGCCCACTGCCAGAAGTCGAATCCAGATTATTTGCAAGCAGCTCAGCAAGATGAGATGAAATATACTTCCTACCCCTTATAACTCTCTCGATTGCCTCGATTAATTCCTCCGGCTTGCTCTCTTTGTTAATATAACCTGATGCCCCGGCTTTGAGCAATCTTACTGCATACTGCTCTTCGGGATAAATGGTGAAAACAAGCACCGGCAAATCAGGAGCAATTTGTTTCAGCTCCTTCAACGTATCCAAACCATCCTTCCCGGGCATTGATATATCAAGTATTACAACATCGTATTTGTTCTTTCGCACTTTTTCGAGCAATTCGTTCCCGGAACTTGCTTCATCTGCGACAACAAACCCTGGTGTTTCCTCTATTATTTGCTTTAGCCCTTTTCTAACTACTGCGTGGTCATCAGTAATAATTATATTAATCATTTTTCACCTCTACTTTTATCGGCACAGACAAAATTACTTCTGTTCCGTGAATTTCATCATTATCTTGATAACCATTATTTTTATATTTTAGATTATTTATGACGAGTGCGCCGCCCATAGATTTTGCTTTCTCTCGAATTCCTAACAGCCCGAAAGAGTTCTTATGATATATCTTTTCAGGCTCAATGCCCAATCCATTATCGACTACTTTTAGCACCAGATTACTATCAACAATTTCCATCGAAACATCTACTCGTGATGCTTTTGCATATCGAGAAATATTTGTTAACGATTCCTGAAAAATACGAAATATTGGTGTAGCAAGATTTTCAGGCACTGTCAGGTCTCGCGGATTGACGAAAAATCGCGTGCGAATTGCGGTTCGCCGCTGAAATTCCTTGCTTTGCCAATCAATCGCTGCCACAAGCCCAAAGTGGTCTAATATTGATGGTCGAAGCTGCGATGAAATTGTCCGCACCTTCTGAATTGTAAGTTCCAGCAGGTCGGACATCTCTTTTATTTTTTGTTCAAGGTTATCTTTCGAAACATCTATTTTCTTCACCAGCCACGCTATGTCAAGCTTGATTGCCGTAAGTGCATACCCGAGTTCGTCGTGAATTTCGAAGGCAATTTGCTTGCGTTCTTCCTCACGCACTGAATCAAGGTGCAACGCAAGATTTCGCAATTGCTGACGCGATTCCCGCAATTCTGTTTCTGCAATTTTGCGTTGTGTTATATCGTATATTGTTGCTTGTATATAAATTATCTCTTTTTTTTCATTCGTAACATTCAGCAAACTTTCATTCAGCCAGCAGATATTCCCATTCTTGTTAATTATTCGATACTCAAATTCAACGCTCTTATTCGGGTGATTTCTGATAAATTCACGGTTTTGCCGAACAATTTGCAAATCTTCTTCCAGAACTATATTATCCCAATGCACTTGATTTGTGAGAAAATCATCTGCGTCGTATCCCGTGATTTCCTCTACATTTCCGTGCATAAATATTGTGTGATAATCAGGCGACCACCGATAAGCTATCCCTTTGAAGTTTGTTACGAACGTGCGGTATCGTTCCTCGCTTTCGCGTAAAGCTTCTTCTGCTTTTATTGCATTTGTTATATCTCGTGCAATCGTTGTAAATCCAAGCACCTGACCTCGCTCATCTACAAATGGATATACTGTCAGATTTACATACAGCGTTTCATCACCACGGCGAACAGCAACCATATCCACGTGCATTATCTTCTTGCCCGAAGAAAATGATAAATCGAGCTGCGGAATTTTTATCAATGTCTCAAAATCAATAATATGGTCTAAAATTGTGATTTGCTGCCCAACAACCTGCGAAGCTTTGTAGCCAAATATATTTTCAGCAGATTTATTCCAGCTGTGAATACTCCCATCGGGCGAGACAACAAATATTGCGTCTTCGCTTGATTCTACTATCGACGCAAGACGGCTTTTCGATTCTTCGAACTCTATTTTTTCAGTAATATCTCGCGAAATTGAAGTAATGCCTATGATTTCGCCTTTTTTATTCTTAAATGGGATTGCAATTTGCTCTAAATATTTGTCCTTGTCTCTTTCAGAACTTGCAGGGAAAAACTTAACCTCACGCTCAATTGAACCTTTTTCGAATGCTTTTAGAATGTAACTGTCTTTCGGCAGATTCTCATCTTCACCGAAAAGAAACTTGTTTATTGTTGCACCAATTGGTTTATTAAATTGTTCGAGTGCAGATGTATTTGCCCATACTACTCTTAAATTCTCATCTGTTTGCAACACAACATCGTCGAGTGCCTCGAACACTTTTCTAACCTGATTTATGTAGTTTCTATACTCATTTTGAATATCATTGCGGTTTTTGATTTCCTCCACCAAATCTGCTTGCCGCCTTAACGCAAAAATAAAAAATGGTATAAATGAAAAAATCAATGCAATTAGCAAATCATTTAGCCAGCCTACCTTTACTGCTTTTAGAAAATTATTGATTATATCGTAAAGTCCTATTGCGTACGAAATAAAGAAAATCATCAAAATAAAGAACACTACAAGAAACCAATCTTGTAGCAATTTATTGCGGTAGTCCGAATAATTTTGAAAGTTCGGCTTTGGCATATTATTTTTCGGGCGGTGGTGGTTCGCTTAAAAATATCTGCGATGGATTGTCAGTTATCGCTCTCAACGAACGTTGCAATGCACGATTCGTTTGCCGCAGTTCTTCAAATGTCTCGTTCAAACCAAATAGTATAGTTTGCATACGATATGTGATTGTGCTAATCGAGCGATTTGTATTGACCATAGTCGAATCATATTTTTCGTAAATTCTGCTAACATAGTAAGGCAGTTGCATCTTCTCCAATTCAGTATTAAGCATCGTAGAGAAATGTTTAAGTTCATTAACTGTTTCGTTTAGTTTGTAACTCGAATAAGATAGATTGGTAATAATATTTGATGTATCTGCTTGTGCAAGAACAGCATTCAGCCTTTCGCTTGATTGTGCAAGTTCCTCGACAATCTTGTTCAGTTCAGGTGAAGTGAAAAACTTTGTCGTAGCATCAAGAAAATTTATCGTCCCCTTCGAAATTTCAGCAAATTGCAATTTCATTATATTGTTCATCACATCTCTTGCCGCAAGTGTTATTTCCTCAATTCCCGATGGTGCTGATTTGATAAGAGTGTATGGTGGATTAAAATTAATTTTTGGATGCATATCAAACATTTGTGGGTCTGATGGAATAAACAATTGCAGAAATTTCCCGCCCGCTATGCCTGCCATTTCTGCTTTCACTCGCAAACTATCAGATATAGTTATTTTCTCATCTATATTCATTATCACTTCCACCAATCGCCCATCAGGAGCAACTTGCACCCTTTGCACTCGTCCGCACGGAACGCCCAGATACTTCACTGCTGAACCAGGTTCGAGCCCTTCTATTGAGCCATCGAAATATGTAACATAAAATGTTTGCTCTTTAAGAAACTGTGTTGCACCCATCCATATCAAAAAGCCTACTAATATTATCGTGCCTGTAACAACAAATAAGCCTATCAAAAATGATGAGTTGATTTTTCTGCTACGAATAGCCATATTTATTTCTCCAAGTTATTTTCAAGATGCAATACGATTGAAAAAATTGTAAACACGTTCGTCCGAAGAATTCCGCAGTTCATCGGGTGTTCCTGTTGCTATTATTCCTTTTTGCGATTTATCCAGCATAATAATTCTGTGTGCAACATTTAAAATGCTTGCTAAATCGTGCGATACTATCACCATCGTTGTTCCCAATCCTTTATTTATCTGCACAATCAATTCATCAAGTGATGCAGAAGTTACGGGGTCAAGCCCCGACGATGGTTCATCAAAAAACAATACGTCAGGGTCGAGTGCCATCGAGCGGGCAAATGCTGCACGCTTCTTCATACCTCCACTAATTTCCGAAGGCAAAAAATCTTGAAATCCATTCAATCCGACTGCATCAAGTTTCATTTCAATTATTTTTTCAATTTTATCTTCGGGCAAATCCGTGTATTTTTCTAATACGAGTGCGATGTTTTCGGCAAGCGTCATCGAAGCAAATAGACCGCTCGATTGAAATAATACTCCAAACCGACGTAATATCTGATTTTTTTGCTTTTTGTCCGCCGAAGTGAAATTAACATTTTCGAAATATATTTCGCCCTTCGTTGGTGTTTCCAGTCCGATTAGTTGCCTCAGTAGTGTGCTTTTCCCGCAACCCGAACCGCCAACGATTACAAAAATTTCCCCACGATTAATGTGAAAATTCACATTCTCCAATATTGTTCGTTCGCCATATCGTACGGTTAAATCTTTAACCTCTATTATTTTATTATCTGCCATTTTTATATTCCCAATGCCGACAATAAGAAGACGAATACAGCATCAGTTAGTATAACAAGGAACACCCCCGAAACCACGCTTGCCGTCGTATAGCGTCCCACCGATTCTGCACCGCCCTGCACCTGAAAACCACGAAAACAACCAATTGTCGCAATTAGCAATCCAAAAACTATACTTTTTATTATTCCACTAAAAACGTGTCCATAATTCAACGCAACATTTAATTGTGCGAAAAAACTTGAAATTGTAATGTCAAGTGTTGCCAAACCCGCAATTAATCCACCAATTATTCCAACTAAATCGCAAATTATCACAAGAAATGGCATCGCAAGAGCAACCGCTATCACTCTCGGAAGCACCAGAAACTGAATCTTATCAAATCCCATAGTCGTAAGTGCATCTATTTCTTCGGATACCTTCATTGTGCCAATTTCCGCTGCAAAAGCCGAACCGCTTCGCCCCGCTACTATTATTGCCACCATCAGTGGCGAAAGTTCCCTCGTTATTGATATCCCAACTAAATCTGCAAGATATATATCCGCTCCAAATTGAGACAATTGCACCGCCCCCTGATAACCTGATATTAACCCAATTAGAAACACTATCAGACTTGTTATTGGCACTGCATTGACACCTGCATTCAAAAAATGATGAGGAAAATCCTTCCAGCGAATTAAACTTGGCTTGAACAATGCAAAAAAGAAATTTTTCGTCAGCTCTCCAATGAATTCTACCAATTTGAACAAATCTGAAAAAATTATCCTTACAATTTCCCCGATATTCGAAAAATATGCAACCCAAAACGACTTGCGTTCTATTGTCGGTACCTCTTTCTGCTTCGGAAGCAGAATATTGATGAAATTTTGAAGGTTGGTATTTAAGCCCGTTAGTTCAAACTCAATATTTTTCGATGAGCAAAATTCCTTTATCTCGTTGATAAGAATAATCAGATACGAATCATAATCACTTAATTCACTCAAATCCAATCTGATTTTTTGCACTTCTTCTTTTAGCTTTCCAAGCGAAAGTTCTTTCTCAATTTCATTAGCATTATATATAGTTATCGGTGCAAGTGGAGTAATTGTGATTTGTCCACCATCGTTAATAATGTCTATTCTTTTCTTTTCGGTTGAATTTTCTTGCATAATTTATGAATTTTGAAATACATTACTCAAATTTAAACATTTTTTAATTAGAAACAAAAAGTATATCATTGCAATAAGAAATAACGTAAGCAATTTATATAATTATAAGTTTAGAAATTTTTGTATTTTTGTAAGATTATTTTTCAACAAAAATCGGAGAAAAAAATGGCAGAAAAAAAAGATTATTTGAAACCTGATAATATTATCAAACATATTGATATTACAAAGCATAACGTAGTTGAATTGATTAATGATATGGGCGATATGGCTTTTCAGGCAAGAAACCTTAACCGTGCTGCAAATATTTTCAAAATGATGCTCGAAGACAAAGAATGTGCTGTTTATCTTACTCTTGCGGGTTCGCTTATTAGTGCGGGCTTGAAAAAAGTTGTCGTCGATATGATTAAAAATAATATGTGCGATGCTATTATCTCGACAGGTGCTAATATTATCGACCAGGATTTCCTCGAAGCACTCGGTTTCTACCACTACAAAGGTTCTCAATTCGTCGATGACAACGAACTTCGTGAATTGATGATTGATAGAATTTACGATACTTTTATCGACGAAGAGGATTTACGTGTGTGCGATATGACTATCGCAGAAATTGCTAACTCATTAGAGCCTCGCCCATATAGCAGCCGCCAGTTTATCGAAGAAATTGGCAAATGGCTGGTCGAAAACAATCGTGGCGAAGATTCTATCATTAGAACTGCTTACGAGAAAGGTTTGCCAATATTCTGTCCTGCATTTTCCGACAGCAGCGCTGGCTTCGGGCTTGTCCATCATCAATATTACAGAAAAGGCAAAGATGTCGTCTCCATCGATTCTGCAAAAGACTTCCTTGAACTTACTAAAACTAAAATCAAGAACCCTACTACGGGCATCTATATGATTGGTGGTGGTGTTCCCAAAAACTTTACTCAGGACATTGTCGTTGCTTGCGAAGTGCTTGGCATCGACGCAGATATGCACAAATATGCAATTCAAATTACCGTTGCCGACGAACGCGATGGCGGTCTTTCGGGTTCGACACTCAAAGAAGCAAGCTCCTGGGGCAAAGTTGAAACTACATACGAACAGATGGTTTTCAGCGAAGCAACAATCGCATTCCCATTAATCACTGCTTACGGTTATCACACCCGTGCCTGGGAAGGACGACCCGAACGTCGTTTCAACGATTTCTTGAATAGCGAAGAATAATTTAATTTTTTTTCTAATAAAAAAATAGGCTGTTTCAATCAACGAAACAGCCTATTTCTCTATATTATCAAGAATTACTTCAACAAATCAACTTTTTTCATACAACCCAAAATTCTTTCCAGGGTATCCTGAATATCATTGTCCAATCCCATCGAGAAACGAACAAGACCTGGTGTCATTCCCATTGCTTCTTGCTCTTCTTTGGGTATTTCCGACGATGTCGAACTGCCTGGCGAACTGAATAGCGTCTTATAGAAACCAAGCGAAACAGCAAAGTAGCCTACCTTTGCTTCCTGCATACAAATCATCAAGTTGCCCGCTGTTTCTGCGTCTTTTGCATCAATTGTTATCATCCCGCTGTATCCATATTGCGGATTTATCATCGACTTGATTAGTTCGTGCTGCGGATGCGATGGCAAACCGGGATAAAATACTTTTACACCTGCTTTTTCTAACTCGCTTGCGATAAACATAGCATTTTCGCTATGTTTTTTCATTCTAATGTGTAAAGTTCTAAGGTTCTTCAAAATACTGGCACTTCTAAAACTATCCAGAACTGGTCCGAGCAACATTGCAGCACCATCATTGACATTTCTCATACTTGCGATAAAATCGTGTGGTCCGCATACTGCACCTGCGACGCAGTCATTTGTTCCATTGATGAATTTTGTAAGCGAATACACAACAATGTGAGCACCCAATTCATAAGCAGGAACAACCAACGGACTGAAAGTGTTGTCGACGACTAATTTAATCCCACGTTCGTCAGCAATTTTTCTAAGTTCTCTAATATCAGCAATTTCGAGCAATGGATTGCTAATAGTTTCGCAATAAATTACCTTTGTTTTGTCGTTAATTTTGCTTTGAACTTCATCAAGTTTAGTGATATTTACAAAGTGAGTGTTAATCCCGAGTTTGGGGAAGAAGTTTTTCAAAAGTGCGTAAGTTCCGCCATAAATTGTTCTGCTGGAAATGATTTCATCGCCACAACCACACAGTTGCAGCAAGCAAGTCGAAATTGCTCCCATCCCCGAAGCCATAACATTTGCGTCTTCTGTGCCTTCAATCGCTGCGAGTGCTTGTGTCAGATAATGATTCATCGGGCTCATATGTCTCGAATACAGGAAGCATCCTTCAACTTCTTCACTAAATAATTGCTGCATTTTTTCAACACTCAAAAAAGTATATGTGGCTGCATCTGATATTGATGGATTAACATCACCATATTCACCAAATACTTGAAAATCTTGCAATCTAACTGCTGGGTCTTTACTCATTATTTTCGCTCCATTTTATGAAAAAAACATAAGCAAATTTCTTAAAAATAAGTTAATAAAACAAATTATTTAGTTTCTTTCGAAGTCATAAAATTTGTTAAACGAAAAATTTCTTTTGAGAAATTATTTTTTTTCTGTAATTTTGCTTTCCCTTGTGAGTGTAATTGACAATTTAGAAACTCTCGAAGGGGCCCATAGCTCAGCTGGGAGAGCGCTTGAATGGCATTCAAGAGGTCAGGAGTTCGATTCTCCTTGGGTCCACTTCGCAATTAGGAGCCGTAGCTCAGTTTGGTTAGAGCGCCTGCCTGTCACGCAGGAGGCCGCGAGTTCGAGTCTCGTCGGCTCCGCAATTGAAAATTCGTTCTTTGGAGCCGTAGCTCAGTTTGGTTAGAGCGCCTGCCTGTCACGCAGGAGGCCGCGAGTTCGAGTCTCGTCGGCTCCGCATATAATAAAAGAGGCTGTCACATTTTGACAGCCTCTTTTTTTATTTATCTTTCCCCTTCCTACCTCACTACTGCAAAGTCGCCTTTCACACGACCTTATTTTTCGTTTTGCGATTTGTCCTTCTTTCGGTTCTGAACTAATAAAAATATTATTACGCCTATTAGCACTACAAATATGATTAAAATCAACAGGTTTTCTGCAACAAATTTTGCTATTTTCTCTCCAAAAGAAGCGTCGCCCATCTCAATCATATTTCTTAAATCTGTTATCGCACCTTCTATTTGCGAGGCATAACTATTTGTGCAAGATGTGTTCAATTCACGAAACTTGTTAATTAACTCATTCGCTTGCGAAATATATCCTTCCACTTCTGCAAGGTGCACTTTGTTCTCTTTGTAATATATTCTTGCGGAATCAAGAAACATCTGGTCTTTTTCTACTTTTTCAAGCGTTATCAAAAAATTGTTCATTATTAATTCTGCAATCTGACACTCCGATTGGCTCAGAGAATCTTGCAATGTCGCAGGCACCTGGCTAAACAATTCGTTGTCCTGTGTGTTCTTTGGCAGAAGCCGCATAATTCGCTGAACAGCCAATTTGCTTTGTTCAAGAACATACTTTGTTTGAATATTTTCCTCTTTTAGATTTTTATTCACTTTTTGAAGGTGTGTGGCTTCTCTTTCCAGAAATTTAACTCTTTTAGTAAGTTGCTCAATGAGCTCTTTCAGCTGTACGTTCTCTGCGTAAAGACTATCGCCTCGTGCAATCGATTCTTTCAATTCAACAGAAGTTTCGTCCAATTTCTGTTTTGTTGCTTCCAGATGTTGCTTGTTGCGCAACCAAGTTTCGTATTCTGCTTTCTTATTTTTTGCATCCTGAATTGCCTTCAGTGTAAGCTTCTGATTAGCGTTCCCGAAAAAATTCGGATTAAGCTGAATTGTTGCCTTCAAAAATTCAATATCTTTCTGAGTTAAACTTTCAGTTTCCTTCGACAAAACTCTTTGAATATCAGAATAAAAAGTTTGAAAATTCTCGCTTATTTGTTGAGCATTAATGCTAATGAAACCCAAAATTAGCATCATTATAACAATTTTTGCAATACTTTTCATTTTATTCTCCTGCTTTAACTGACTTATTGTTTATCCATTTGTCTTTTTCATCATCGAAAACGTAGAACCTTTCTCTCTTTTGGTCGTGAATTTTTAATATCTTTTCGTTGATTTCGAATATTGCTAACCCCAAATTTCTTTCAGGCAATTCAACTGACTTATATTTCGCAATATTCTTATTGTGAGGAATAATTAACCACATCTTTGCGAAGCTATCGCTATAAAGAAAATACCTTCCGTTGTATTTTGCGATAGAAAACTGTATCCCACTTCGGGGCGATATTTTTTCTTCTTTCAGAATGTCGTTCAAGTAGATATTTTCACCTGTTTCGATAATCGTAACATAACAATCGTTCCCTACCATAAAACTTTCAGGACATTCACCTTTCTTGCACGATAGCCTTTGAGAGCTCACGCAGGTTAGGCAAGTCTGCTCAAATTTTGTTGTCGAAGCGCAACCAGCAAAAAGCAAAGTTGCAAATAAAAACAGGAATAATTTTTTCATTTTGTTCCTATAATTGTTAAAAAAACAAAATTATAATAATTTATTATAGTTAGCAAAATGAATTTTGTATGTATAAGCAAAATAATTATATTGTAATAATGTCTATATATAATAATGATTTTTTTGAGCAATTGCTATGAAAAACCTATTTTTTTTAATCGCGTTTCTGGGAATTGCACTTTTTCCAATAGATTTGTTCTCTCAGAGCGAACCACCTCTCTGGATGATAAAAGATTACAATCGAAATTTCTATGATATTCAGGCTGACTTCAATAAATATTGGGAAGGCAAAGTAATCACAAAAGAAACACCTCGTGAAGAACGAATGGGGTGGAAGCAGTTCAAACGCTGGGAATGGTTCTGGGAGCAACGTGTTGCTCCATCAGGTGTTTTCCCAAATCCAGGGCATACCTATATGGAGTATTTCAAATATCGTGAGCAGAAATCCAAGCAAAAAGATAGAAAACAAGCCGGCGACTGGACTTTCCTTGGTCCATCGAGTTCTTCCGGTGGCTACTGGGGGCTTGGTCGCTTAAACTGTGTTGTGGAAGACCCCCGTTACGATGGTGTAACTAACAAAACTATCTTTGTGGGTGCCGCAAGTGGCGGTGTGTGGAAAACAACAAATGGTGGTCAGACCTGGGCTACAACGTCCGATGATTTCGCCGCTCTTGGAATTGCCGATATTGTGATAAACCCATTAAACCCTGACGTTATCTATGTTGCTACTGGTGATGGCGACGCTACCGACACATATTCTTTCGGAGTTGTGAAATCTACCGACGGCGGCAACACATGGAATTTGACCGGTCTTCAATTTCAAATTACGAATTTTACAACTTGCCGCAGAATGGTTATCAATCCATCAAACCCGAATATTCTTATGGTTGCAACCAACAACGGGCTATATAGAACTACCAACGGCGGAACAAACTGGACATCTGTCCAAAGTGGAAATTTCTGGGACGTAAAACTCAATCCTGCTGACCCGAATATCGCCTACGCTGCAACTACAAACCAAATTTATCGCTCTACCAACGGTGGTGTTAATTGGAACTCAGTTGCCACTATCAGCAGTTCTACAAGAATTGCCCTTGCAGTAACCCCTGCTGATAGCTCAAGTGTTTATGCTCTTTCTTCAAATAGCAACGGTGCATTTAATGGCTTCTACCGTTCTACTAATACTGGTAGCTCTTTCTCTCTTGTTTCTTCATCTCCAAATATTTTAAGTTCTTCATCTACTGGTTCCGGAACATCGGGACAAGGTTGGTACGACCTATCCATTGCAGTAGACCCAACTAACGCTAATATTGTTTATGTCGGCGGTGTTAATATCTGGAAATCAACTAACGGTGGTGCAAACTGGTCGCTTAGAACCTACTGGACAAGTTCTTCAAGTGTCCAAACTGTTCACGCAGACCACCATATGCTATATTTTGGTGGCACAAACCGCCTCTATTCTGCTAATGATGGTGGGTTAGATGTATCTACAAACGGTGGCGTCAACTGGACTTATATTAGTTCAGGCGTCTGCGTTACTCAGTATTATCGGATTTCTACTTCTCAAACAAATTCAAATGTTGTTTTATGCGGTGCACAGGACAATAGTTCCAGCCTTATGACTGCTACTTCGTTTACTATGACCGAGGCAACTGGTGATGGTATGGAACAAGCTATTAATCCTTCTAATGCGAACATTATGTTTACTTCGAGTTACTATGGCTATCTCTCTCGTTCAACAAATGGTGGAAGTAGCTGGACCGACCTTACCAAGCCAAACGACAACGGTGGCTGGGTTACCCCTTACGTGATTGACCCAAACAACCATACATCACTTGTCGCAGGATATACCGGTGTCTGGAAATCTACTAATAACGGGACCAATTGGAGCAAAATCTCTACTTTTACTAATAGCACAAGTCTTAATGTAATTCACGTTGCCCCTGCTAACTCAAATTATATCTATGCGGGGCATAGTTCTGCTCTCTGGTGTACAACTGATGGTGGGACTACTTGGTCGCAAATCACTCTACCTTATTCGTCGCTTACTTCACTTACTTCGCATCATACAAATCCTGATGTTATCTGGATTACTATGAGTGGATACTCTTCTACAAATAAAGTGTTCAAATCAACTAATGGCGGGCAAACCTGGCAGAACATAACGGGCAATCTACCTAACGTCCCTTGCAATGTTATCATTTATCAGCCGAATACTGATAATCGTGTCTGGGTTGGAACTGATATCGGTGTTTGGTACCGTGGCGATACCGACCCTAACTGGGTTGACTACAACGACGGACTTCCTAATGTTATCTGCAACGATTTAGAAATTCAATATTCTGCAAATAAACTGCGATTGGGGACTTATGGACGTGGGCTTTGGGAAGCAACTTTGCCAGGTGCTCCAAACGCTCCTCCAATTCTTACGTCTCCACTTAGCAATTCAAGCAACGTTAATAAAAATATTACTTTGCAATGGTCTCCTTCATTAAATGCTGTTTCATATAGGGTTCAAATATCTACTTCAAGTAATTTCAACAACTTAATTGTAAATTCTTTGACAACCAATACATCTTTCACCACAACGAATTTAAATTACAACACCCAATATTTCTGGCGAGTGAAAGCTTACAAACAAAACGACTCAACAGATTGGAGCGAAGTGTGGAATTTCACAACTCGTGTCGAAATCTATGCTCCAAACCTTGTTTCTCCTCAAAATAATGCTAACAACTATGCTACTATGCAAACTTTCATCTGGAATTATGCAGAAAATGCTACTTCTTTCCGTTTGCAAATATCAAGTGATAGCTTATTTAACTCGTTCATTCTTAATCAGGTGATTTCTGATACCACCTATATTTGGAACAACATACCTGCAAACGGTACATTCTATTGGCGCGTTCAGGCATTCAATTCTAACTATACAAGTGATTGGAGCGAAATTCGTAAATTTACAACGTTCAACCTTGTTACTATTCAAATTGGCACTGGCACTGCAACCTCACAATTTCCATACTACACATATTATCACGATGCAGTAACATATTTGCTATATACTTCTTCTGAAATACTTGCCGCTGGTGGTTTTGGTGGGCTTATTCAGTCGATTGGGTTTAATGTTATTTCTGTTGCAACACAACCTATGAACGGATTTTCCATTTATATGCAAAATACTACTTTAACTTCTGTTACGGCTCCTGTAACATCAGGCTGGACTTTGGTCTATTCAGTTCCGTCGTTTGCTGTCTCTCAAACGGGATGGACTAATCACGTTCTAAATACACCTTTTGCATACGATACAACCAAAAACTTGCTTATCAAAATTTGTTTTGACAACACAAGCTGGACAGCTTCCTCCGTTGTTCAAGCGACAAGTGTTTCAGGTCGTGTCTATACAAGATATAACGACAATCACAACAACACTTGTTCCAATGACCCTCAATATACAACTTCTACCAATCGTGCTAATATTACAATGACAATTACTTCGCCGTTGCAGCCGCCTATCTTACTCGAACCCACCCCATCGGCAGTGCTTGCTCACGATAGACCCGCTTTCTCCTGGTCAACTGCAAACTATGCTCAATCTTACCAGCTTCAAGTGATAAATTCAAATAATGCTGTTCTATTAAATATCATTACTACTCAAACTCAGTATCAGTCTCCTCCTTTGTACTACGAAGGGCAAGCAACCTGGCGCGTGCGGTCTATTGCTGGCACTGATACAAGTGCCTGGAATACAAGCAGCTTTACTATCACCCGCTCAACAGTTACTCATAGCATACCGCTTGTTTCAGGGTGGAATATGATTTCTTCCTATGCCGAACCTGATAATCCCGCAATGCCCAGTATTTTCGGTAGTCTCGGCAATAATTTGCAAATTGTCCGCAATGTTTCTGGTCAAACTTATATTCCTAATCTCTCAAATTCAATCAATGACTGGCAAATCCGTCAGGCTTATCAAATTAGAACTCTTGCGAGCTCTAATTTAATCATTCAGGGATTAAAAATTATCCCCAATTCCACGCCTATTGTACTTAATTCCATCGGATGGTACTGGATACCTTATTTTCGCACTGCTGCGATGCCTGTTTCGTCTGCATTATCCTCTATTAGCGGCAAATATCTACAAGTAAAATCTTTAACCGGCGAAGTTTATTATCCACCATTTATCTCAACGTTGCAAAATTTAGAACCTGGCAAAGGTTATATGCTGCGTTCCACCACCACAACAGGTGTGCTTGTCTATCCTGCAAATCCCGCAATTAAATCTTCTGCAAATAATCCAATCCCGGAACTCGTCTTTTTCAAGCGAAATAAGCATACTACCGGGAAAACATCAGTTATTGTGCTTGATATTCCCGGTATAGTCGATGGTGATGAAATTGGTGTATTCACCGAAAATGGTCTGCTTGTGGGTTCCTCTGTGTGGTCTGACTTTTGCCGTGGTGTAGTTGTCTGGGGCGACGATGAATTCACTCCTGAGAAAGATGGCGCTTTCGAAAACGAAAGATTGCAAATTAAAATTTGGAAAAAGTCCTCTAATTCAGTTTATAATACCAACGTCAAGTCAATAAATAATCTTGATAAATCGCTAAGCGAAATTACATTATCATACAAAACTGACGATATTTTGCATATTTCAGGTCAGCTTACAAATCAGATTTCAGATGATTTGCTAATCTATCCGCAACCGTCTTCGGGCAAAATTTCCATAAGTGTCCTTGGAAATATTGAAAGTAAGTGCCAGGTTATAGTATTTGATTACAAAGGAACTGAAATTTTCAATAGATTTGTCCATACTTCGAATAACCGCATAGAGTTAGATTTCCCAAATATTTCTTCGGGAATATACCAGATTATCATTCTCGATAGTCGGAATATCTACAAAGATAAATTTATTATTGTTAAGTGATATTATCCCCAAATTTCGTATTTTTGTAATATTGAAATTTGGGGATTTTTTTATGGCATTTATTATTGATGGAAAAAAAATTTCTGATGAAATAAAGTCAGAAATCAAGCAACGTACCGAAAAATTATTCTCTGAAAAATCTATAAAACCTGGCTTGGCTGTACTCTTGGTTGGGAACGATCCGGCATCCTCCATCTATGTCAATAGCAAGGCAAAAGCGTGCCAGTCGCTCGGATTTAACTCCATTGTCGAGCATCTTCCCGAAGATACACCCGAAAGCGAAGTCATTAACATTGTCAATCAGTGGAACGCAGACCCATCAATTCACGGAATTTTAGTCCAGCTCCCGCTTCCAAAGCATATTAATGAAACAAAAGTTTTGCTAACTATTCAGCCGAATAAAGATGTTGATGGCTTCCACCCTGAAAATGTTGGACGCCTGGTTATTGGACTTCCCGGATTTGTCTCTTGCACTCCCGCCGGCATCTTCGAACTCCTAAAACGTTCTAATATTGAAACTGCCGGAAAACACGCCGTAATTGTTGGCAGAAGCAACATAGTTGGAAAACCCATTGCAAATATACTTTATCAGAAAAAAGCTTTTGCTAATGCTATCGTTACAATTTGCCATACCGCTGCAAAAGACCTATCCTATTATACTAAACAAGCTGATATATTGGTTGCCGCAGTCGGCAAACCCGAAATTATTCGTGGCGAAGATGTCAAAGATGGTGTGGTTGTTATCGATGTCGGTATTAACCGAATTGAAGACCCGTCAACTGAAAAAGGCTATCGAATAGTTGGCGATGTCCATTTCGATTCCGTTTCGAAAAAAGCTTCTGCTATTACTCCTGTTCCTGGTGGCGTCGGTCCGATGACTATTGCAATGCTTATGTACAACACTTTGCTTTCCGCAGAAGGTGTAGTTTACTGATGAAACCTAAAATTGATATTATTTTTGAAGACAACGATATCATTGTGATAAATAAACCTTCGGGACTACTTACTATTCCCGATAGGTATAATCACTTGCTTCCATCTGCAATTTCTTATCTTAAATCAAAATACGACGAGTGCTTTGTTGTCCACCGTCTCGACAAAGACACAAGCGGCGTTATAGTGTTTGCCAAAAATGCCGAAGCTCATAGAAAATTAAACCTTCAGTTCGACAATCAACAGGTGAAAAAAATATATCACGCAATTGTTCAAGGAATTTTGCAGAATGACGAACTCGAAGTAGACATCCCATTAATTCAAAATCCAAATGGCATTGGTGTTTTGCCTTCAATTCGTGGTAAAGAGTGCCTTTCAATAATTAAAGTGCTCGAACGCTTCAAGGTTGCTTCGCTTGTCGAAGTAAATTTAGTTACCGGTCGTCAACACCAGCTTCGTGCTCACGTTGCTGCTATTGGACATCCTTTGCTTGTTGATGATTTATATGGCGAAAATTCGGAATTTATGCTGTCTTCAATCAAAAGGCGATACAATTTGAAAAAAAATACTGACGAAAAGCCCATTATTTCACGAATTTCTATGCATTCTTGCTCGATTGAATTCACTCACCCGTCATCTAATGAAGTCGTTAAATTTGAAGCAGCTTATCCTAAAGATTTCGAGGCAACTTTGGAAGTGCTTAGAAAATACGCAAAATTATAAATCAATGTTTTTTTGCACTGTTATTTCTAATGTATCTATGTTCAGAGCAACTAAATTCCCCAGCGAGGAATATCTGTGCTGGTAGCAGCATCCTCCATCTATTGTTATTTTGTCCGTTTTCAGCGAATTTACAATCTCATCAATTGTCTTGGGTGTGTGTCCAACTATCATTCTTTTGTTCTTGATTTTTTCCTTTTTCGGAATAGAATTTCTTATCCAGAGCATTGTTGTTAGGTCTTCAAGTGGATTTTCAATATCAAAATTCAATCCCGCGTGAACAAGTATAAAATCATCTAACTCAATATAATTTGGCATCTCATTGATAAAATTAATGTATTTTATCGGTATTTCGCTTGTTTCAAAAACTCCGAAGCTATTCAGTGTTTCATTGCACCCGTTAAGTATCCATAATTCCATATCGGAAAGCGACTTCATCGAATCAATCATCATCTGTTCGTGGTTTCCTCTCACAAAGCAAACATTATAATCTTCAATTTTCAAATCCATCAGCAAATCCAATACCTCTTTCGAACGCGGTCCTCGGTCAATGTAGTCACCAACGAAGAAAATTTCGTCCTCCCGTGTGATTCTCAATTTATCGAAAAGCAATGCATTCAGCGTTTGGTAACACCCGTGAATGTCTGATATTGCGTACCTGTTTCCCATATATTTTTTTTATTTGTTCAATACTTATTTTCTTAACGTTTATTCTATTTTTGTATTGTTTTATACTCTTGCTTTCATATTGAAAAATAGCAACTTATCGATAAATTTCTTGTTAATTTTAGTAATTAGTAATATATTTGTAATTCTTTAAATTAACCATTGTAAATTTGTTTATTTATGTTTGAAAGCTTACAAGAAAAATTAGAATTAGCATTAAAGAAGTTTCGCGGTCAGAACAAAATTACAGAAGAAAACATTAGCGAAGCTTTAAGAGAAATTCGTCGTTCTCTAATTGAAGCTGATGTTAATATAAATGTTGCAAAAGAGTTCGTAGAATCTGTCAAACAAAAAGCAATTGGGACAGAAGTTCGCGGCAAATTGCTTCCCGAGCAGCTAATCGTCAAAATCATCTACGACGCATTAGTTGAAACTATGGGCAGCAAAAATGCTGAACTAATGTTCTCACCACAGCCCCCAACTGTTATTCTTGTTGCTGGTCTTCAAGGTTCAGGTAAAACGACTTTCTGCGGAAAGCTTGCCCGAAGCCTCCGCAAAAAAGGTCGTCAGCCCTTGCTTGTTGCCTGCGACATTCATCGTCCGGCGGCAATTCTACAACTTAAGCAACTTGGCGAACAGGTCAATGTTCCCGTTTTTTCTGCCGAAGGCAAATCTGCCGTCGAAATTGCACAAGAGGCACTTACTTACGCCCGTAAATTTGCTCGCGACGTCGTCATTGTCGATACTGCCGGACGCCTGACAATCGACGAGGAAATGATGAAAGAAGTGGCTGACATCGCGGCTGCTGTCAAGCCAACCGAAACATTATTCGTCTGCGATGCAATGATTGGGCAGGACGCTGTTACCACTGCTCGTGCTTTCCACGAACGCTTGAATCTTACCGGCGTTGTCCTTACAAAACTCGACGGCGATACTCGTGGCGGTGCCGCTCTTTCCGTTTTGAAAGTTGTCGGCAAACCTATCAAATTCGTCGGTACTGGTGAAAAACTCGACAACTTAGAACCATTCTACCCCGAGCGTATCGCTTCCCGTATTGTCGGTATGGGCGATATTCTCACTCTTGTTGAAAAAGCCGAGCAAGAATTCGACCAGAAAGAAGCAGAAGCTTTGGAAGAAAAAATCCGTAAAAATCAATTTACTTTCGATGATTTCCTTGCTCAGCTTCGCACTATCCGCAAAATGGGCTCGCTGCGCGATTTGCTCGGTATGCTCCCTGGTATGGATAAAGCTATGAAAAATGTCAACATTGACGACAAAGCTTTCTCCAAAGTCGAGGCTATCATCTTATCGATGACCCCAAAAGAACGCTCTGCTCCAAAAATTATCAATGGCTCTCGACGTATTCGCATCGCAAAAGGTAGCGGAACTACTGTTCAAGATGTCAACAAACTCCTCAAACAGTTCGAAGAAATGCAAAAATTAATGAAAAGCGTCGCCCTGGGCAAGCGTTCCAAATTCCTACCAAATCTCCCATTCGGAGTTGGTGGCAAACGTAGATAATTTTTTAGTTAAATATTTTAGGACTTTTTAAAATGGTAAAATTAAGATTAAGAAGAAAAGGTAGAACTCATCATCCGATTTACGATATTGTGGCTATCGACAGCCGCAAACCTCGCGATGGTGCTTTTATCGAAAGATTAGGTTATTTTGACCCTCATCAAAATACCAAAACTATCAGTATTGACCACGAACGTGCCGTCTATTGGCTAAATGTTGGTGCTCAACCTACTGATGTTGTCCGTCTTCTGCTAAGCTACGATGGTGTGCTTCTTCGCCGTGCTTTAATCAAGCAAGGTAGAAAACCCGAAGAAATCGAACAAGAAATTGCTAAACACCGCCAAATCGTCGCTGAACGCTACCGTCGCCGCAAAGAACTTCGCCGCAAACGCATCGAAGCTAAAAAGAAAGCCGAACAAGAAGCTCAAAATCAACCACAAGAAGAAACTACCGCAGAATAATTCTACGTATAATAACAAAAAGGCTGCCTCAAAAAAGCAGCCTTTTTTTCTTGAATGAACATTGAAAGACAAATCTCAAAAGTTATTTCGTCAAAACCGTCGAAAGGTTCTCACCCTTCCGATATTTATTAAATTCGATAAATAAAAAATCCCCAGCTTTTTTAAAGCCGGGGATTTTTATTCTTTTTACTTATTGTTTCGGTGTTGAAACATATATTTGAACTGTTCTCGAAAGATGTCTTCCAACCGGTGAATCATTGTCAAATATGATTTCACTTTCACCTACGCCAAAGGTCTCAAATTTTGCCTTTACTTTTGATTCTAAATATTTCCTAACGTTATCTGCTCTGTTTTGTGCAAGTCGTTTATTGTAATTTTCGTCGCCAATTCTATCAGTATACCCAAAAATCTGCACCGTTGAATTTGACTTAATGTTTGGAACAACGTGCTGATCCAATATTCTTCTGTCGAATTCAGAAACTTCGGGACTATCGAAATCAAATAGCGTCAGCGAATACTTGTATATTACTCTATCTGGTCTATCTTCTGATACTTTTCTATTAAATGAATAATACTCTACTGGAACAGAAGACGTTGCATATCTCGAAGCTCCCGACGTTGTTCTTGCTGAGAAAGTATATTCAAGCGGAACTTGTGATGGCGCTAATTCGTTTGGTGTAATTGCCCATTTTACAGGTTGTGGGTCGCCTTTTCCATCAAACTTCTTAATTAATTTGCCAGCTTGCTTGATTTCCAGATGCCACTCCGCAATTGCTTCGTTCGAGCGAGCATAAGTGATGAATTCAACTAAATCGGGGTCTGAAATTCTGCGTCTTTCGCTTTCGATAGTTATAGGTGCCAATATATCATTATTGGTTGTAGTGATTTCAACTCTGCGGTTTTCTGCCAATCCGTCGGCAACTCTTGGGTTAGATGGCTTTGCGGGTTCTTTGCCTGCTACTGTCTGAATTCTTAATGGGTCAATATTGAAATTCCTTACAATATAATTCTTTGCAAATTCTGCTCTTTCTGATGATAATCTTGTGTCTTTTTCTCTTTGATTATCTATTGTACCCGTAATTGTTATTCTTGCATTTGTATTTTGTTTCATTCTCTCGCCAATAATGTCGAGCACTTGATAGTTTATTACCATTGCATCTGGTGGAAGCGACTTAATCGAAAACTCACCTGTTCTTCCACTTCCTTGCATTGCTTCTTCTCCTACTGGACGAGCAGTGCTTTCTGCGAAAAATACATACGGAAGCAGTGGGAAGAGCTCACCATATTGCGTCTCTTCAACTGTGATTCTCTGCAATGGGAATGTATTCATTTGCTTATCGTAATAACGCACTTCTTTGAACCCAACTTCTAATTCAACTCCTGGAACATCAACTACTTCGGGTGTTTTCTTCTTGCCCAACCCAAAAGTTAAATTCATACCTAAACGAAGTTGAGGAACTGTGTAGCTATCCCAACTGCTACTGCCCGATACCTTCGTAAATGGTATTCTAAAAGATGCTTCGGGCGATAAATACGTGCTACTTCCTATCTGGAATGTATATCCCGCACCCAAAGCTATTCCTAATCTGAAATTTTTGTCAGGAATATCTGTTTCCGCTAAAGTTTGATATTCAAAACGTCCATTCAGTGGAATACCAACCTCAGGACCTAAATTTAAATACAATGGTAAATTCCCAAATAGATTATGAAATTGAACCAAAGGTGTTATTTCTAAATAATCCAGGTTTGTCGTCATTTTTTCATTGTTTTCTTTCAATTCGCCGCGAAATCCATTATATCCCAAACGCCCCGATATTGAAATTATATTGCTTATCGGAAAATTAGCAATTATTCCTCCGTTCAAGAATAATTCATTGCTGTTGGTGCTGAACTGAGTTGTAGTTGCAGGTTGAACCTCAGGATTGACATTCGATGGCTGATGGAAGTTTATGTTCCCGCCTAAATATGGTCCAATATTGATTTGACCATTATAAGGATATGTTTGAGCAAACAATACCCCACCGAAAATAAATGTCAACGCCACAGCGAAAAATTTCCATTTCGTCCTCATAATCTTTGCCTTTATAAATTGTGAAACAAAAAAAAAATATAATCGTTAATCTACTATTAGTTTGATACGAAAAATGTTGTTTATAGTAACATATAATTCAGAAAAATTTTTTATAAAAAAATCATTGTTTGTTTATAAAGGATTTACCTATGAAACGTTTTATTATTATTTTTAGTTTTACCTTCATTTTATCTGTAATCTCGGCTAATCTATTTGCTCAGGGGATTGATGTTGGTTTCCATTTGGGACTTTCCACTCCTAACGACAAAATTGCTAACGTTTACAACAAAAATCAGATTAAACTTAATGGCGATTCCTTAGGAAATTTGGTTTCCAGAGGAATGGATGCGGGCTATCATTTGGCTTTCAAAGGACGCATCGGTCTTGCTGATAATGCCGATTTATATTTAGGCTTCGGTTATCACAAATTCCCCCAAACTAAAATTGAAGTTATCGACCCTCAAACAAACAAAGTATTAGCAACCCTGAATTCAACAACTAATATTATTCCTATCAGTGCAGGACTTAATCTCTATCCGATTCGTTCGATTATCGGTATCTATGCTACTGGCGATTTGTCTTACAATTATATTTCGAGTTCGCTCGACTACAAAATTGCAGGTGTGGAAGTGCCGCTTACCAAAACTCCTACCGATGGACGTCTCGGCTTTGGATTAGGTGCAGGAGTTGATTTGCCATTGGGCTTAATTCTCCTCAACCTCGAAGCAAAGTATAATTATATCAATTTCATTGGTAAAACAGATAAAGAAGATTCTAAAAACTATCTTTCCGTTGCTCTTGGCGTGTATTTCTAAATAAACAAAAAGCAGGGGAGTGTAGAATTTCCCCTGCTTTCCCAACAATTTTACTCAAAACTATTTCGCAATATATTTCCCAAAAAAATTCCCGAAATATTTCTCCCTGTCTGCCTGAATTTTAACTTTAAAGTTCATTGAAGTATCTGTATCAATTCTTTCCAGCACTTCGTAATTATCATAAAGATGAGAAACCAATTCAGATTTTTCATAAGGTAAGCAAACTTCGAAAATATTGTGGAAGCGGTTGTATTTTTCTTGCATCAATTCCAGCAAACTTTCAATATTTTTTCCTCTTTTGGCAGAAATAAAAATCGAATCAGCAAATTCATTCTTCAATGCTCTGTGAATTGTGATATCATCGAGCATATCAACTTTGTTGAACACCATTATTGTAGGTTTCTCGTTGATTTTCAGTTCCTCTAATGTTTTATTTACTGTCTCAATCTGCTCTCTGAATAACTTGTGAGAAACATCGATAACGTGAAGCAATACATCGGCTTCCATTGCTTCCATCAAAGTGCTTTTGAACGATGCAACCAGATTATGCGGCAATTTCTTTATAAATCCAACTGTATCAGATATTAATGCTTTCTGCCCGCTTGGCAAACTAAACTGACGAACAGTTGTGTCCAGTGTGGCAAAAAGCTTGTCCTCAACATAAACTCCTGCATTTGTGATTGTGTTGATAAGCGTTGATTTCCCAACATTTGTATATCCAACAAGTGCAAATTTGGGCATTTCAGAGCGTTTTTTTCTTTGTTCCTTCTTCTGTAATTCAATTTCTTTAAGCTTTTCTTTCAAATTTTGAATTCGTAATCTGATTATTCGCCTGTCTGTTTCAATTTGGGTTTCGCCAGGTCCGCGTGTCCCAATCCCTCCATATTGCTTCGAAAGATGCGTCCACATTCGTGTCAGTCGCGGCAAAATATATTGCAATTGTGCAAGTTCTACCTGTGTTTTTGCTTCATTTGTTCTTGCACGCGTGGCAAAAATATCTAAAATTATGCTGCTTCTGTCAGTTACTTTTATATTTAGTTCTTTTTCAAGATTATTAACCTGTGCGGGCGAAAGATTATCATCAAAGATTATCAAAGTAATATTGTCCTCTTTTACTATTTGCTTTACTTCTTCCAGCTTTCCTTTCCCAAGCACGGTTGCAGAATTTATCTTTGGCAATTCCTGATATATCTTGTGAATTATCTCTGCACCCGCAGTTTCTGCAAGAAAAACAAGTTCATCAAGGTCCTCCATTGCTTCTTCTCTGTTGCTTCCTTTTACCTTTACGCTGCAAGCAATTGCGCGTTCCCTTTGTTCCTCTAACTTGTTTTGCTTTTCGAGTATCATTTTGCTCAATAATTTATTCGTAAAATACAAAATTAATGTAATTTTTTTTCATAATTTAAAGTGTAAAAATCGTTTAATTTGTTAAGGACAAATATAAAATATTTACTTCAAATATGCAAATATTTTATTAAGCTTTTACTTGGTTTTATGAATGAAGAAAAAAATATATTGGAATGCGATTAGGTGAGGAAATTCTGCGAAGATATAAAAGTAAGAGAGAACTTGCATTAAAAATCGGCATTACTCCTCAGGCATTGCAAGATTATTTGAATGGGAAAACGACTCCTGGGAGGTCAATGTTAGAAAAATTCAAGAAAGCGGGTTGGATATCAACTATATACTTTACGGGGAGAAAGCGATAGAGTATTTAAGAGGGGAGATAGAGAAGTTAAAGCACGAGCTGGCAAAGCGGGAGGGGCAGATAGAGCTGCTAAAGAGTATGCTTCGGGAAGCAGAACGAGCCAAAGGGGGTGATGTTGTTGTGCTTAAGGGTGCTGGTGAACCAAAATTAAAAGAAAAAATATGAGCAGATTAACACAATAAGGTTGCAAAAGTTGCAAAAGTCAAACCGTCAGATTAACACAATAAAGTTGCAAAAGTTGCAAAAGTGGTGTTGCAAAAGTTGCAAAAGTTGCAAAAGTCCCCCGCAACATATAATACATCGTAACACATCAAAAACGTTGAAATAATAGCATTTAGGAAGGGATTAAGGATGTTTATCCAATCACCAAGATCAACTCTTTTCACCCTTATTGTGTTAATTAACTTGTTTCCATACCAGTATTTTAATACATTTGTATTATCTATTTTGTGTTAATAAACAATTTGATGTAATTACACTAATTATTTAGTAAGTAATCAGTGATTGTTTCGTTATAGATATTTCAAAAAAATGAAATTGAAATTTAAATTATGGTTGAGACGCTCAAATGATTTGCCTCAACAATGATTTTTTCAAAAACCTTCAGAAGGCTAAAAATGGCAATTTTGCGATATCTCTTTCATTTTCACAAAAACTCAAATTCATTCCAACAAATTTTTCATTCCAAATATTTTGGTATTATTTTTGTCTATTATTATTAAGTTCTTTAAAATTTATGTCGATATTTATTTTAAATAATTTTTGCAAAAATATTGAGTATTATTCGACTACTAAATATTAAGAAAAAAATCAAGCCCGAGACCTTCTATGAACAATTAGCAAAAGATGGTCTCCTTGTTGATTATTTGAATAAATTCCTATCTGATAAATTAAACAGCGATGAAGAATTTAAGCGTGAAATCTTTGAAACTCTACTTTTGCATAGCAAAGAACCCGTTGTCGAAGTCGAAAAATACTATATGGAGAAACTTATTGCCTCTTTGAGCTACTTTTTGGAGTATACGTCCCAATGGAGAGAACAAAATCAATAAGCCCTGAAATAATCGGACTTTTCGATAAAATCATTCAGCAAGCCGAAGAATATCATCGTGCTTTCGAACTTTTAGACAAACGAATGAAAGACTTCGATGCCGCTATTTCGCGTCTTCAAGAAATGGAAGTTAAAATTACTAAAGATACTGAAACAGCAATAAGCAAAATCAATACTAATATCCTCGAATCAATCATTCTTCTCAAAAACAAAACAGAAGAAACAATAAAGCTTTCCAACGACCTTGGCGATATCTCTTCATTCAAAAAAGAAATGGAGCGCCTCAAAGACGACATCGTCTCATTGCAAAATAATTCCGCTAAATTTGTCGAAGAAATGGATAAAGCGCTCATATTCTTTAAAAAGAAATCTGAACTCGAACTCGAATCAACTCTGATTGGTTTAAAATCCAAAATTGAAAAAGAAGTTGCCGTCGAATCGCAAAAAATTGAACTTCGTATTAATATGCGACTTAAACAACTTGAAGCTGCCCTTATCGGACTTGATGAAAAAGTTAAATCTTTCGAAACGAATTTCTCCTCAGTTATCAAAAAACTCTCTCTTGATATTGACATTATCAAACACGGCTATTCACTTGATTTAGACCAAAGCAATGATTATAGTGATAATCTCGCTAATCAAGAACTTTCCGACAAAATTACTTCCCTCGAAAATATGTTTAATATTCTCAATGAAAAGATATCTTCATTATCAGGTGGCAAAATTACTTACGAAAAAGGACTTTCCTCAGATGCAGATAAATTAGAAAATATCGAAAATAAATTCCAGACCCTTTCAAAAAAAATTAGCTTAATTGAACAAAAGATGGCAAACTCACAGAGCAGTACTTCAATACTCATTGCTTCTATTGCCCTTATCTTAGCTCTTCTTGCAATTATCCTTAAATTTATATAAAAAAACCTTCGGGCGACATCTATCTACCCGAAGGCTTTTGGCTTCATTTTTAGCCTACTATTCTGGCTTTTCGTAATCTTTATTGATAATGTCACGTTCTGGTACAAATGTAGATAAGTTCTTTTCAACAAGCTTATCATAAATCATTCCAGTACAACCGTATAATAATGATTTCGCATCATATCCAAGAACTCTTAGGAATGCCGAAACGTAAGCACTTGTCTGACCTGTATAGCAATAAACTACAATTGTTTTGTTTGTTGGAAGTGTCAACAAATCTTTTGTTGATTTCAATGATTCTTTCGGAGTATACTGCATTGCACCGGGTATATGCCCAGGATCAGCATAATGAGCAGCAGGCCAATAATTTACAATAAAGAAATTTGTTAAATTATTGAAAACATCGCCATTGGTTATCCCAACTGCATCAGATCCAGTCCCAGAAGTAAATCCCTTTTCAAACAAGAATTTTACTCTTTCTTCCAAAATTTCTTTGCCAGTTTTCTTTCCTGTATTCAAAGTTGGGAGTGGGTTCTTTGTTGTCGGTTTCGGAGTTTCTGTCGATGTAAACTGTGCTACACGTGAATTGCCGTTTGCAACAACATTTTTGTAGTTGGTTGCAAAATCATCGTGCCACGAGGACATTCCAAATTTCATCGATTTTACGTTATTGTAACCCAATAATCTCAGTAACGAAGTTGCATAACCAGCACTTTGTCCTGAATAGCATACCAGAACAACATCTTCATATGTAGCTAAATCTGTAGCATTTGTTTTGAAATAGTTATACAATTCAGGAATTAATACGTTTACTGCATTTTTGATATGACCCTTGTCGTAGTCTGCTTTCGCACGAACATCGATAATCTTGATTTTTTCAGGTGTTGCTGTGTTCTTGTTGTAAACATCAATAGCATTAATAATTGTTGGTGCTTGCGTATTGATAAAGTCACCGCCCGTAGTTTCCAAATATTCCAGCAGAAGTTCTGCTTCTGTTTTCTTCGGACCACTGTCGTCATCGTCGTCCGAGCAACCAACAAAAGTAAGCGAAAGTGCAATTAAGATTATTGTGATTAATGAGTTAAGTTTTTTGAAATAATCTTTCATTTTAATTCTCCAAAAAAGTGAAACAAAAAGTTAAATTATTGTATTTTTCATTTATTTTACACCCCAGGAAGCAGGCAATTTCCCATCAACCACAATATTTTTGCTTGCTTGTTTTTCCCAATCATACAAATCTGAATCGAACAAATATAAGTTTTTGTTCTTCCATACATCTCCATCTTTGTAAATATGGCAATTTGCATAGCAAGCTTCGCCCTGTGCAACATTTGTTCTTGCAGTGCGCTTCAAAATATTGTGCGGACTTGTATAATTAAACGTTGGCGCTGCTTCGAACTTCGCATATTGTGGCACATCATACATACTCCAATTGTCAGGCGCTGCAAGAGTGCGGCGAACAAGAGTAAACTTGTAATTCTTCTTTATGTCCGGTATTGGATTTAAAGCTATTTTGAAGTCAAGATGCGATGTAATACGAGCGCCCGCACCGCCAATATGGCAACTTCCACAAGTATTATAATTTTGCGAATGGCAAACGTGGCAATTGAAATCATCTGCGTGAACTGAATGATAGGTGTTCGAACTTGCTATATTTTTATGGCAATCATCACACTTGGGAAGCTTTTCGTAAGCATAACGCTGCTCAACCTTTTTCCCATCTCCGTGCAATTCGTCCTTCTTATGGCAACTCAAACAGTTAAATCCAGCTTTCGTCAGATGCACATCAGGTTGAGTGCCGCTTCCAACTCCTAAAAATGCGTGACCACCACGAGAAGAATGGCAAACAACGCAGGTATTCATCATATCAGGCTCTTTGAAGTTGTGCCCCTGTGCCAATCCGCCACCGCCTGCGTGCGGTCTATTCACGTGGCAATCTCCACAGCTTGCGTGGCAAATCGAGCAATTTTTGTTATATCCTTGCTGGTGCTTTGCAGGCAGTTGTGTAAAATCATCTGCACCGCTCAATCCTGAACGCAAGCAAACTTTGCGTTTTTGTCCCCACCCTTGGTGCAAATTATAGTGCTGATTGTTTGCATAAGTCGAATGGCACTTCCCGCATTTTGCTACCGCTGAATCCGACGGGGACTTCAAAAAGTTTCCCGAGTGTGCAACCGCTTTATCAGCAGTATTATCAACACCATTGTGGCAATCGGTGCATTTCATTTTGCCGTGTGCCGAATTTTTGAAGCTTTGATAGCCCGCACCACCCATATAAACACGGTCATAAGGCTCAAAATGCGGTGCATCTCCACCACAACCACCAACAGGTGTCTCTGTGTCTGGTGTATACACAGCTTTCAGATGGTCATAGTTTGTATGGCAACCCTCGCACGAAGCAACATTTTTTGTGTTGTTCGAAGGATTGTCCTTGTCATCATCTGAACACCCGACGATTATTCCCGCTGTTAGGAAAACTAATAGTATAAATAATTTTTTCATTACTGTAACCCTTATGTTTTAACCAAATTATTAAAAAATTATTTTATTTTCATTAAAATTAAGTGATAAATTGTTCCACTCGCTACATCTTATAAAATTTCAAATGATTTTAGAAAACATAAAATAATTAATATTTTTTCATATATATATCGTTTAACAAAGTATATCAATATTTTTTTATTTATCAAAACGTTTTTTCTGTGTAATTGAGAAATTTTGTTCGATTTTAGTTCTTATATTTTTTTATTTTTTAGTTTATTTTGATTAATTTTATTTTTCAATTAATAATCTAATAGGTTGAATTATGAATTTGCTGAAAAAAATATTGCTTATAAAAGTTCTTTTTATTCTCGTTTTTGTTAATTCCTTCGCTCAAAAAGACCCTTCCACCCCCGATAACTTAAAAAGATACGTTCAATTCCTTGCATCCGAAGAACTCGAAGGACGTCTCCCCGGAACTATTGGTATCGATAAAGCTGCTAATTATATCTCCCAGCACTTTAAAAATGTTGGGCTAAAAGCTTTTCGCGAAAATTATTTCCAGCAATTCGATGTTAGAACGGGAATTAAGCTCGGCTCGGAAAACAAATTCGCTTTAACTGTACTTGTGGAACGTCTCGGTGTTCCCGTTGAGAAATGGAAACCCGCTACTAAAAACATTAACGTCGAAGAAGAATGGTTGCCCGCCGCATTTAGCGAAAATGGTTCCGTCAAAGGTGAACTTGTGTTTGCTGGCTATGGAATTTCTGCCGAACCTCTTGGCTATGACGACTATAAAGACATTGACGTCAATGGTAAAATTGTCCTCGTAATCGCTGGTAGTCCCGATGGCTCAACTGAGAAATCAAAATTTGTCAATTACCTTTCAGATAGATACAAAGCAACCAATGCTCGCAACAAAGGTGCCGTCGGTATACTCATTGTAAATCCACAAGGCGATTCTGCCAATATTCTGAAACCTCTTGGCTACCAGTTGATGTCCCGCAACTCCGGTATTCTTGTTGCCTATATCAAAAGAACTCTTGCATTTTCTCTTATGCCAAAAAATGTTCAGCTTAACTACGTTGAAAACGCAATTATTAAATCTCAGAAACCTAATAGTTTTGCTATTCCTTACACCACTATTTCTCTTACTGTTGATTTAGTCGATGACTATAAACCTACAAGCAATATTATCGGTTATGTCGAGAGTCGTCTCAATCCTGATGAATATATTGTCGTCGGTGCTCATTACGACCATCTTGGATACGGACAATTCGGCAATTCTGCGTATATGGGTAAAACCCAGAAAATTCACCCTGGTGCTGACGATAACGCCTCCGGTGTTGCTGGCGTGATGGAACTTGCCGAACGCTTTGCTAAAAACCCTGCCGATAGAACAATCGTATTTATGGCTTTCACAGGCGAAGAAATGGGATTGCTTGGTTCAACTCACTATGTCGAGAACAACTTTTTCCCACACGAAAACACTTTTCTTATGATAAATTTTGATATGATTGGGCGAATGAAAGACAATAAACTTCAAATTTTTGGTTTAGGTTCGTCGCCCGTTCTCTCCGATGTTATTGATTCGATTTCCTCTATAGAGAATATTGGAATAATCAAACTTCAAGATGGGTTCGGTCCGAGCGACCACACACCATTCTACAAGAAAAAAATACCTGTTATGCACTTCTTCACGGGTGCCCACGCAGACTACCACAAACCCACCGATACCTGGGAAAAATTAGATTACGCTGCTACTGCTCGCGTTGTTGATTTTGCCGAAAGCGTTATTCGTCTTTTTGCTTCTACCTCGCAAAAACCTGAATTTACAGAAGTAGTCGACACAACTAATCGCCCCGCAATGCGTGGCGGCGGTCCCTGGTTCGGTATTGTCCCCAATTTCGAGGAATCTCCGCTCGGACTAAAAATTTCCGGCACCTCTCCCGGTAGCCCTGCTCAGTCGGCCGGTCTTAAAGAAGACGACATTATTACCTATATCGATGATAAACAAGTCAAAAACTTGCACGACTTTATGTATATTATCGGCGAATATAAAGCTGGCGATACTGTCAAAGTCCGTGTCCTGAGAAATAATAAAGAAATGACCTTTAATGTTACTCTTGCTAATAGGAACAGACAATAATGAGCCTTTCGATTGTTTTTATGGGAACGCCCGAATTTGCTGTTCCCACTCTTATTGAATTGAACAAAAAATATAACGTAAAAGCAGTAGTTACCGCAACTGATAAGCCTCAGGGACGTGGCCACAAAGTGCTTCCTTCTCCCGTAAAAAAAACTGCTCTGGAACTTGGCTTGCAAGTCCTTCAACCCGAAAACCTGAAAGATTCTGAATTTATCGAGACACTAAAATCTATAAATCCCGATATTATTGTTGTCGTTGCCTTTAGGATTTTGCCAAGAGAGGTTTTCACCATACCTCGTCTTGGTTGCTTCAATATTCACGCCAGTTTGCTCCCGAAATATCGTGGTGCTGCGCCAATCAACTGGGCAATTATCAATGGTGAGAAAATTACCGGGCTTACTTCTTTTCTTATTCAGGAAAAAGTCGATACAGGCAATATTCTGCTACAAACTGTTATTCCTATTCCCGAAGGTGCCACCTCCGGCGATTTGCACGATTTAATGGCACCATTAGCTGCTCGCCTGGCTATTGATACTTGTGAACTTCTTGCCAGAGGAAACTACAAGCCAATTCCACAGGACGAGAGCCTTGCCACTTCTGCTCCGAAAATTTATAGCCATAACGCTAAAATCAATTTTGATGATTATGCCGAAATAGTTCGCAATTTTATTCACGGCTATTCGCCTGTTCCAGGTGCCTGGACAATTTTCGAAGGCAAAAAAATGAAAATTTTCCGTGCTGACTACGAAAAATGCAGCTGCTCGGTCAATGATGTTTTTCTTGGTTTAGAAAAACCCGGTGAATTTTTAATCGAGAAAGGGCAATTTTGCGTCAAATGCAAAGCCGGATTTATTTTTATCAAAGAATTGCAAATTGAAGGCAAAAAAGTTACTGCCGCTGCCGACTTTATTAATGGATACAAAGGTGAAAAAAAAGGAATGTTTCAATAACTTATGATTATTATGGAAAAATCTTTGAAAAATAAAAAAATTGTCGTTGGTGTTACAGGCTCAATTGCTGCATATAAATCTGCTTTGCTTGTCCGTGAACTTATCAAAGCTGGTGCAGAAATTCAGGTTGTGATGACGCCCGCCGCTACAAAATTCATTACTACGACCACACTCGAAAGCCTCAGCCGTCATCCTGTTGTTGTCGAGATGTTCGACGATATTAAGCAAACAAGCGGTGCCTGGCACGTTCAGCTTGCTCAATGGGCAGATTTGATGATTATTGCCCCTTGCTCGGCTACAACGCTTTCCAAAGTTGCAAATGGACTGAGCGATACAGCTCTTGTTTGCGTTGCAATGGCACTGCCTCCTGAAAAACCTTTGCTGATTGCTCCTGCTATGGACTTCGATATGTGGCAGCACCCCGCCACTCAAAATAATATTCGTATCCTTAAATCCTTTGGCTACACAATCATTCCTCCTGCCGAAGGTGAACTTGCCAGCGGGCTAATTGGTCCAGGTCGCCTGCCTGATATTCCTGTATTGATGGACTATATTTTCAAATCATTCGATAAATTCGAAAATAAATCTGAAATTTCTCTTGAAAATAACATCAACAATCTTACTGAAAAACCTCTCGAAACTATTGATGAAAGTCTCGAAAAAGACAAATGGAATGCCGAACTTGAACTTGAAATGTTAAAAAAGAAAATGCAGTCGAAGACTTTCGATAAATTGAAGGGAAAAAGAATTCTCATCACTGCCGGACCTACAATCGAAAAAATCGATAGCGTTCGCTTTATTTCCAATTTTTCTTCGGGCAAAATGGGCTTTGCTCTTGCTAATTTTGCTTCTGAAATTGGTGCAGAAGTTATTTTAATTTCCGGTCCCACCCAGCTCGAACCTCCTGCAAATTGCAACTTCATTCCGGTCCAGTCAGCTGAACAAATGTATCAGGAAGTTATGAAACATTTTCCAAACGTCGACGTTGCAATATTTTCCGCAGCTGTTGCCGATTTCACTCCAAAAATCAAATTTGAACATAAAATGAAAAAAGAAGAAGTAGGGGAGAGCGTTACTATCGAACTTGTCCGCACAAAAGATATTCTTGCCGAAGCAGGCAAATCAAAATCTCACCAATTCATCGTTGGATTTGCCCTCGAAACTGATAACCTGCTCGAAAATGCCAAACGTAAGCTTCAAGATAAAAATTGCGACCTGATTGTTGCCAATTTAGCAAATGCACCCGATAGTGGATTTGGCGGCGACAAAAACACCATCACAATTATTGATAGACTTGGCAAGGAAACTAAATTTATGCCTTTACCCAAGCTCCAAGCTGCAAAAGAAATACTAAAAGCAATTGCCGAACGAATTTAGTTGTTCGATATTTGCCAGAGTATTTTTATTCCTGCTCCAACTTCTGAATTTTGAAGGTATTTGCCCTTCTTCTGGTCTATTTCATCTGCAAGTAGATTAAACAAATCTGCTCCTGCTCCTTTTGCAAAAAAAGGAACAAGTGCATTTGTGTGGCTTGTTGAATTGAATTGCATATCAGGCATTTTGCCTTTACCGTTGTTCTTGATGGGTTTATCGAGAGGTTTGGTCTTATCCTGGTCTATCCCTGTCAAATATCCCGTTTCGTGGTCTGCTGTGATAATAAGTAAAGTTTCGTCCCACGAACTATTTCTCTCAATCCAGGCAATTACGCTATCAATCGCAACGAAGAAATCGATTGTTTCCTCTATCAAACGCCCTTTCTGGTTTCCGTGGCAAGCCCAATCAATTGCTCCACCCTCAATCATCAGGAAAAAACCTTGCTTATTTTGCTTCAATGTGTTTAATGCAGCAAGCGAAACCGTTGCTAAATCAGGCACAATCTTGTTGAATGGCACAACGTAAGCATCTTCCATTGCTTGACCTTTCCCTTCGAAATAAGACTTATCGTCGGTTGTCCTTCTTCTTTGCTGGAATGTTTCAGCCACTTGGGCTACTCCAAGCAATCTTTTAGGTATGAATTCCCCACGTGCAATTTTCTCAAAATCTTGCTTGTTTTCGACAAAATACCAGGCATCAGGAATGTTGTCCCCATCTATATCTGCGACTGTCTTTTTCTTCCCATCGACAATAAATTCAGTTGAATTTTTGGTTAATCCAACCCATATCAGACTATCTCCAACATATTTAAAGGTTTTTGCTTGTGGCAAACGTTCACCGTCGTGATTGTAATATGGATGCCCTGCTCCAATTATTACATCAACCTTGCTATCCAGCAACATTTCTTTTGCAATTTCAGAATAGTTATTTCTATGTTCGTTGTGAGCAACAAACACAGCAGGTGTGGCGTGGCTTAGCATCACTGATGTAACAACACCCGCAGATTTATTCAATCTCTTTGCCACTTCTGATAAATTTTCAATCGGTTGTTTATTTACGTCCATACCAATAGCACCATTGTAGGTCTTTTCGCCACAAGCAATAGCAGTTCCCGATGCTCCCGAACAAGTATATTGCTTTTGTATCCATGAGTAATCGACCCACGCTTCCTTTGTATTATATCCAATGCTCCAATCTAAATCAGAGTCTTCTCCTTTTAGTCCTGCTTTTGCAGCATAAGTCGAAACGTACAATTTTACGGGAAATTTGTGAAAAGCCTGAGAATTGTCTTCACCTCTTTGATAATAGGTTGCGGCTTTTATCTGATTTTCGCCCATACCGTCGCCTATCATTATTATCACATTTTTTAGCTTCTGGATTTGAGCAAAAGAAGAATTAATAAAAATTACAACAAATAAAGTAATCTGTAAGTATAATATAATTTTTTTCATTTCCAAATCTCCATTAATCAATAATACTATTGACGTTGTTTTGCTCTAATATTTTTTTATACGATTTGATTTGAATTGGTCATTGCGATAAGTAATAGGTGCTTGAAATAATAACAAAATATATGTTTTTATAAGACACTGTATAAACAAGTCTCTACAACGTTTTTGGAAAACTTTAGGTAAATTTTAAACATTCCGATGGTGTCAAACAGATACTAATTTGAACAGAGCAATTTGGTTCAATTGATTTTTTTGTTGTTTTTATTAATTGAAATTTATTATTTTTATTAGGATTAATGATTAAAAATTACGATTTTTGTTTTTATTCATAATATTTGATAGAGTTTTTGACATCATTTAATTATTATAATATTTGTTTATTAAACCCCTTTAAGGAGGATTTATGAAATTTAAAAAGCTCATTTCAATTTTCGGGCTTTCTTCATTATTAGTTCTCTCCTCGTCTTTGCTTACTGATTGCACAAGAATGATAACAGAGGAGCAACTAATGCAATTGCAAGAACTTCGCAAACGCGAAAGTCAGCTTAACACACAAATCTCGAACAAACAGCAAGAAATTAACAAAATTCAAGCTGAAATTAACGCTCGCAAAGGCGAACTTAAAAACTGCGAAAAAGACCGCGAGTTCGTAAAGCAAAAACTTTCACAATGGCCAAATGTTTGGCAGGATTAATTTCTTGAACTAAAATGTGAAACAATCAATTAATGGAGAAATATGAAAAAGATTTTAACAATAGTCAGTATTTTATTTTTATCAGGTGCTTTTGCGTTTGCTCAAATGCCACCTGCAAGCAAACCTGATGCTGAGCTTACTCGCAAAGAAGCTGAACTTCGCATTCAGGATTTCCAGTCCCGAGTGTCCTCGCTGGAAACTAAATTGAATGAATTAAATGCAAAATATGAAGAACTCGAAATCGAATTGAAAAATGTTAATGCTGCTCTTCGTGATTGCAACGACGAAATTAAACGTATATTAGGCGCTACTGATGCTGATATTGAGGCTTTCGCTCAAAGATTAGGCGTTCTCGAAGGCAAAGTCCGCGATATGAAAAGACTTAACGACGACCAACTTGCCGACCGCAGAAGCGATGTCGAAGCATTAGAAAATGAATATCTTGAACTCAGAAAAAACAAAATTTCAATTATGCCAAAGTTCTTCGATAGAATGGTGCAACTTGGTCGCGATATTCGCGGTCTTTATCGTGAAAAGAAAATCACTACTTACACAGTTGGCACCTGGGCTGAAAACCGTGACTGCTTGTGGAACATTTCCGGCAAAATGGAAATCTACGGCGACCCACTCCAATGGCCAAAAATCTGGCAAGCTAACACTGACCAAATTCGCAACCCTGACATTATTTTCCCTGGGCAAGTCCTAAAAATTCCACCAGCTGGACCAAAAACTCCCGAAGAAATCAAGGCTGAACGTCGCTACTGGCGTATGAAGCGCGAAGCCGCCGAACAACAGCAACAACCAACTGCTGTCCCTGGCAACTAACAGTTTATCATAAACAACTAACAAAAGGCTGTCCCGAAAAAGGACAGCCTTTGTTATTTCGTTACAAACAATGATTGTTGTAAACTATCGAAAGGTATTAATTACTTACGAATGATTAAAACAAAAACTATTGAGACAGTCCCATTAGAACAAGCAATTTGGACACTACCCTTCTCTCTATCTCTTCTCCTCCATCAATCTACGAGCTACCGCTTGCGCCTCCTCAATTTTACCTTGCGGTATCGGAATAATCACGGTTACATTTGTGCGACCATACCTTGTTTGATATGAATACTGAATCTCCAATGTGTTTATTTCTTCCTCGCTAATCTTCACATTTTCCAATCTATTGCCGAACATTCCCCAGCTGTGGAATTGCCTCCCAATCAACACACAGTTCTTCCCGATAATTGCTATTGGATGCGATTTTGCAAGATTCTTTGCTGATATTTTTGGTGAAATATATGCTACAAGTGTTACCAACGCTATCAATCCAGCTCCTATTAATCCCATTGTTTCGGCAACTTCGGGGTCGGCAATCATAATTGCTCCAAATATTATTATTATCATTACCGAAACCAGTAGCAAAGTAGATTTGTTCATCGCAAGATACTTTTGCAAATATTTATCTGCATATTTCTGCCAGAAAAATCTATCATATTCCCACTTTGCTAAAACGTCCTCGCCCGAGAGAATTTGCGAAAGTTGTCTTGCTCGCTTTCGATAGTAGAAAAACACAATTATGCTTGTCAATGCAAGAAAGCTTCCAATAAAGATTATCGCTCCACCTCCTTCTGCTATGTCCATCTCGAAAAACACTACCGCACAAACTGCAACAATACATAAAATCGCAAGAAGTAACCATATCTTTGCAACATTTATTTGCTTGTCTAAAACTTCTGTTAATCCCAAAAGTCTATTCAGATTTCCTGCATCTTCTTTCGGCTTCAATGTCGATAACATTGGGAATAGTGCTAATAAAAGCATTATTGGCAAAATCCAGAATCTATCATTTCTATATGGATACAAAATATCTTCGGGAATTGAAATTTTGGTGTTATCGAACAAAAATCCTTTGTCTATTAGTTCTTCTGCTGTGAATAATTCATTGACCTTTATCAATAATAAGTAATGCTTATAATCATCTGTTGCTATAAAATAACGTCTTCTGTCCTTTACCTCATTTCCCGCAATATCAATCGGCAAATCCTTTTCTGTGAAATACAAAACAATATCATAACTGTTTTTGCTAATATGTTTTTGATATTGCTTTGGTATATCTGTTTGACTTCGGGCATTGAAAATCTCACGAATAAAATCAACTCCTTTGGAATTTTTCACAATAATTGTGCTGTCTTTCTTGGTTTTTCTGAAATATTCCACTTCTTTTATGTCAAATAATTCTTTTTTCCCGGAAATTAGTTTCTGATTTAACAAACTGTCATAAATTATATCATCATCTGCTGAACGGTAGTTAATTCCTCTTGCTCTTAATATGCTGTCAAATGTTTCTACTTCTCTGTTGTTCAATTCTTTTAGTGACTTTTGTTCATAACTTAAATTATACTGCTTGATAACGAATAGCGGTGGCGATAATTTGTAATAAGTTGCACCAAAAAACAGTGCAGCACCACAAACTACAAGCAATAGATAATATTTTTTCATTTCGGAACCTTTGAATAAGTAAGGATTTATTTTCTAACTTAATAAAAAATCAATTAAATTTCTCTAAAATTTTGGCATTAATATTTCTATTGTTTTGTCGATAAGTATGTAAGGAAAATTAAATTTGGACGATGATGAATAGAAAATTACTCCTATTGTTGCTTGTATCGACTGTTCTGGCAGGTTGTGCCTCTTCGAGCACCTGCCCGAAAGTGCCATCTGAGGGAAATATTTCTTCACCGTTTAATACAGATAATGACGAATATTCGCCAACCTTTTGGGAAAATTCATTTTATTACACAGTTTCCAATCGGCAAAAGAAAATCAACGAAACAATTTACAAAAGCGAATTTGCCGATGGCAAGTTTTCACGTCCACGAGTTGCTAATGATTTGCCATTTGGTTCACTGCAAAACGTAAGTTCTCCAACTTTTTGCTATAATCCTATTTCTGGAAATATAGAAATTTGGTTCGCCGCAAACACTCGCACTAACAACAAAATCAACAGAGATTTGTTCTTTGCAGAAAAAATAGGGGAGAGCTGGTCAAGACCACAAAATGCCAGAACAATAAATACCGAGCATTTTGAATCGCACCCGTTTATCTCACCTGACGGGAAAATACTTATTTTCAGTTCCGACAGACCCGGCGGCAAAGGTGGATTGGACCTTTACGTTTCGGTTCGCGACAATCAAGGTAATTGGTCGTCCCCCCGCAACCTCTCAGAAATTAATACCGAAGCTAACGAACTTTCTCCCTTTGTCTCGGAAGATGGGATTCTGTATTTTTCATCTCAGGGCTATTCAAACGCAAAAGTCTATAACATTGTCAAGGCTACTCCATCTGGTTATGCAAAATGGACTAACCCGAAACTAATGCCACCCCCAATAAATTCTCTTGCTGATGACACCGGTCCAGCAATTTTCAAAGACAAACTCTTTATTTCGTCGAACAGACCTAACGGCTGTGGTGGCAAAGATCTCTACGCTTTTGATTTGTGCGGTCCTGCTATAATCCAATGCTACGTTACTTCTCGCTTCCCAAATTTCCCATTAAGTGGCAAAGCATACCTTCTCGATAATGAAAACAACATTGTTGCAACGCAATATGTTTCTCCATTTGGTGTTTTCAAGTTTGATGTAATTCCTAATCGCCGCTATACAATTCGTTACGAAAATGATTGTAATACAAAATATTCCGCCGAAAGGGAAATTATTGTCCCTTGCTCTGATAGCTCCACTGTGGTTATTAGAACAATGTTTGAATTTAATCCCGTTGAAGAATTCGATTTAGTCGAAATCAAAGTTCCTTTCTTTGTTACAGGTTACTATCAGCCAAACACCCGCGAGAACCTCGAAGCCCTGCGTCTGAAATTTGCCTATAATCTGATTGGTGTTGATGAACAAACAAGATACATCGAGCGACCCGGCGAAATTTACGACAGTTTCACCGATGAAGTCGAACGTGCTTTGACCGAAGCTGCTGAAAAACTTTACGATATCGTCTCTCTTCTTAACGATAACTGTCTTGAAAAGGACGACATCAAAATTCAAGTCGTGATGTATGGATTTGCTGACCCTCGCACAATTAGCCCAAAAGCAATTTTCCCTGATGCTGATATCGAAGACGAAAAATTTGGTGTGTTCGTCCGACGCGGCGAGAAAATGGACAACAACCTCCTTTCGCTTCTACGTGCTTACTACACTGCTAAATACTTCGAGCGTTACATTAATCTAAAAAGTAAAAATCTGAGTGATAAAATTATCTGGAAAATCGAAGGAAAAGGCGTTGATAAAAGCACTCTACCTGATAAACAAAAGCGCCGCGTAAATATTAAAATTCAACCAATATAACTTTTATTATCATTCAATTTCGAATTCTACACGCCTATTGCGGCTACGTCCCTCTTCTGTCGAGTTCGAAGCAATGGGCTTCTTCGGTCCATATCCTTTAAATTTTATTCTGCTTGCTTCAATCCCATTTTCCACTAACCAGTCACGGACTGCTTTTGCTCTATTTAGCGAAAGCTGCATATTGTATTGAAGCGAACCAATATTGTCTGTATGTCCCTCGATTGTTATTCTAATATGCGGATATTCAATCATAAATTTCTTCACTCTTTCAAGTTCCGCAAAGGATTCTTCCAGTAATTCATATTTACCATATTCGAAAAATATATTGTTCAGAACAACTTTCTGACCTATTTCAATCGGGACAAGCAACAAATCTTTCTTTATCTCTTTGTATTGCTCCAAACTACTTAAATCAATATTCTCATTTAACGCCAGAAATCCATTTGCCACCGCATAATATGCATAGCGATGCCCGCCCGGCAATGTTATAACATATTCGCCTGTTTTAGGATTTGACTTCGAAATCCCTGCATTTTGAGCATTTGCCAAATATTCATACTTAATTGTTGCTTCAACTGGTTTCTTAGTTTTTGCGTTTAGCACTTTACCTTTTATCAGAACTACATTATATGGGCGAAATTCAGATGGCAGCTTTATTTTGAAAATATCTTCCCGTCCGATACTGTTTTCGGTCGATACAAAATACGCGTACTCTCCCGAAGCAGGCAATGAATAATATCCGTCCCATCCGCGACTGTTTATCGGTTTCCCTAAATTTATAGGCTCACTCCATCGCTGCCAGCTTTCATCCAGCCGCCTTGCAACAAACATATCGTTAGAGCCATACCCCGGATGCCCCGAACTCGAAAAATACAAAGTTGCTCCATCTGCTGCCAAAAATGGTGTGTCCTCCGATGCTGCTGTATTGATGTCGGCGCCTAAATTCCTCGGTTTGCTCCAAGTCCCATTTTCCTGCAAGAAGCTTACATATAAATCATTTTCTCCATAACTATCCCGACGCTCGACAGACATTATCAGCACTTTCCCGTTTGCCGAAAAAGAAAAGCTCGAAAAACGCCCCAAATTATAGTAATCTTCTATTTCAATCTGCTGTGGAAAAGACCACCCGCTGTCAGTCATAAAAGAACGTGATAGACCTTTTGATTGCGTGCCGTCGGCATTGTAGATATTGCCTAAATACAACACATTACCATCTTGCGAAATCCCAATTGCAAAATTGTTCCATTCATTGTTGATTGGTGCATTTATATTTTGTGCAGGTGAAAAATTACCCAGACTATCAACCGTTGAAAACCAAATATCCTGGTCTTTGCTATCGCCTATGTTGTCAGGATGCTGGTCTCGTGTGAAATATAGGGTTGTCCCGTCAGGTGTAATCACCGGTCCCAATTCAGCATTTTTCGAATTTACATTTTCGCCTAAATTTATTTTTTCCCCATAAATTAAATTTTCAGGCTGATTTATTTTTGGTTCATAATCTTCCCTGCAATCGCAAATGCCAATTGCATCAATCTGGTAATAATCTTTATAATTCACTGTTGTAATTTCAATTCTAACTGATTTTACAACTGTTTTCGCAAACGAAATGCTCATTACTCGTCCCTTCTCTTGAATTGGCGTCGGGTTTAAATTATTATACACGATTTTTTCATTTTCTTGTTCATCATTCACAATTACTTTCGATATAGCACCCGGATTATAACTTTCATAAATAAACAACTTACTTGCCATTGTAGGTATTTTAAACCCAACTTTTATCCATTCCATTCCATTGCGGGTATAATCGGGCATCCACGCACACGGGCTTACACCGAAATCGGGCATAATATTCGGTTTCCCAAGAACCTGTATCCCATTAAATGCAGTTCTGCCTGCATTCACAAATCTTGCTTCCGACGATACTGCAATTAAACTATCTGCCCAGTATATTTTTTCTGCACAAAGATAAATTGCATTCAAAAAAAGCACTATTGTTACAACTGTTTTCATATTTATCATTTATTTCTCGACATCATTGCAAATATACGATTTTGTAATTATTTCTTGTAATTATCTTGTAATATTTTTCTTTTATCAATCATGATATTTTCATAAATTAAATTTCTAAATATTTATTATTTCGATAATTATTTATAATATATAATTTGAGGTATTAATGAATAAAATAGTAGAAGCCCGATTTTTAGCACCCGAAGTTAAATTATTTAGAATTGAAGCACCAAAAATTGCTGAAAAGAGAAAAGCAGGGCAGTTCATTATTCTCCGTGTTCACGAAAAAGGCGAACGTATTCCTATTACAATTGCCGATAGCAACCCCGCCGACGGCACAATCACAATCATCGTTCAAGGTGTTGGCAAAACCACCCGCCTGCTCAACACACTAAACGCAGGTGATTCCATTCTTGACGTTGTCGGTCCTCTTGGGAAACCCTCTCACATCGAGCACTTTGGTACTGCCGTTAGCATCGGTGGTGGAGTTGGAACTGCTATCGCCTACCCAACTGCCAAAGCACTCAAAGACGCCGGCAACTATGTTATCTCTATTATTGGTGGTCGTTCCAAAGACTACGTTATCCTCGAAAATGAAATGAAACAAATTGCCGATGAAGTTTATCCAACAACTGATGATGGCTCTTATGGTTTTCACGGCTTTGTAACTGATAAATTACAGCAATTGATTGATGAAGGAAGAATAATTGATTTTGTGCTTGCAATTGGTCCCATTCCTATGATGGAAGCAGTTGCAAAAGTTACAAAACCTCATAATATCAAAACAGTCGTTAGCCTCAATCCTATTATGGTCGATGGCACCGGAATGTGCGGCGGTTGCCGTGTCGTTGTCGATGGAAAAGCTGTTTTTGCTTGCGTCGATGGTCCGGAATTCGACGCCCACGCAGTTGATTTCGAAATATTAAAGCAAAGAAATAGAGTTTATCGCAATGAGGAACAAATTAGCTTGCACGAATTAGAATGTAATTACGACAAAATGTTCAACGAAGAACTTAAAAAGCAAAAGGAGCAATAATATGGCAGAACTCACTCCAAAAGAAAGAATGGCTATCCCAAGACATAAAATGCCCGAGCAAGACCCAAACGAACGTATTAAGAACTTCCTGGAAGTCAATTTAGGTTACGACGAAGAAACTGCCCGCCGCGAAGCTGAACGGTGCTTGCAGTGCAAAAAGCCGGCTTGTGTTGCCGGTTGCCCTGTCTCGGTAAAAATCCCTGATTTTATTAAGATGATTGCAGAAGGTAAATATAAAGAAGCTGCCTCAATTCTTAAAGAAGACAACGCTTTGCCTGCTGTTTGTGGTAGAGTGTGCCCACAAGAAGAGCAATGCGAAAAAGTCTGTATTCTTGCAAAGAAAGGTCAACCTGTTGCCATCGGTTACCTCGAACGTTGGGCTGCCGATTGGGAACGCCGCACTATTGGTCTGCAAATCGCCGAAACAAAGCCAAAAACGGGGAAGAAAGTCGCTATCGTTGGTGGCGGTCCCGCAGGTTTGAGCTGTGCCGGCGATTTAATTCAGATGGGACACGACGTTACTGTTTTCGAAGCGCTTCACGAAATTGGTGGCGTGCTTATCTATGGCATTCCTGAATTTCGTTTGCCAAAAGAAATTGTCCGAGCCGAAGTCGATGGATTGAAAAAATTAGGCGTTAAATTTGTTACTAATTACATTATTGGACTGACCGAAACAGTCGACGAACTTCTTCAACGTTTCGATGCTGTGTTTTTAGGAGTTGGCGCTGGTTTGCCTTATTTCCTGGGCGTACCCGGTGAGCATCTCAATGGTGTCTATTCCTCAAATGAGTTTCTCACTCGCGTTAATCTTATGCGTGCTTATGAATTTCCAAATGCCGATACTCCAATTTTCAATATTAAAGGCAAAACTGTGGTTGTTTTCGGCGGTGGTAATACTGCTATGGACGCAGTTCGCACTTCTCTGCGTCTTGGTGCAAAGCGCGCAATTATTTGCTACCGTAGAACCGAAGCCGAAATGCCTGCCCGTGTGGAAGAAGTTCATCACGCTAAAGAAGAAGGCGTTGAGTTTATGCTTCTCTACGCCCCTGTCGAACTTCGTGGCGACGAAATCGGCAACCTGCGTGAAATGGTTGTCCAAAAAATGCAACTCGGCGAACCCGATGCTTCCGGTCGTCGTCGTCCTGTTCCTATTCCTGGCGCTATCGAAACTATTCCTGTTGATGTTGCCGTCGTTGCAATTGGCAATGGCTCTAATCCAATTATCAGTTCCACCACTCCTGACCTCAAAGTCAACAAATGGGGCAATATTCTTGTCGACGAAAACACAATGAAAACAAACAAAAAAGGGGTTTTCGCAGGTGGCGATATTGTTACCGGTGGTGCAACTGTTATCCTTGCTATGGGGGCTGGTCGCAAGGCTGCCGCCGCTATCGACGAGTATCTAAAAAATCCAGATATATGGTAGTTCTATCCTAATTTAATAATAAAGGGGTTGTCCGCATCTGGCAACCCCTTTATTTTTTTAATCAATAGAATTACTATCGTTTATTCAAATTTTATAGAATTTACAGATTTTTCAAATACAGGCAAATAGTCTTTTTCTTCTCCTACAAACCAATTCATTGTGATTCTATACAATCTATCGCCTTTCAAAGCAAAGTAAACACGTCCTTTTACTTGTCCTGTGGGTTGATATGGGAACACGTAAGCTTCCACACCGCCCAAATTAATTGACCTTGGTTCGCCACTGTTTTTGTATGTAGGTCTGTTTTCTTCAACAATTTTCTTTAAGTTCTTCGATTGTGAAGCATCGATTACATCTACCTGAATATTGCAATCAGCGCGACGCTTGCCAATATAATTTTGAGACGAAATTACATTTCGAGCTATACCCTTTGTCAAATTAAAATTATCAGGCACCATTATTACATAACCAGGACCCGATTTCGGAACTAAATTTGCTGATGCAGGTGGTTCTTCAACATTGATGGTAACTGCTGTTGGTGCTGCTGGTTCTACTGCCAATTTCAAAGATGAAACTATCTCGTTGAATTTATCTTTATACATATCCCACGTATTTGCAAATGCTTCGAAGAATAGAACTGTTGCAAGTTTTCCATCTTTCGTTGCTACATACAATTCGCCCACAAATTCGCCATCTTCTAACTCAAATGAATATCTAAATCTACTTGCCTTCACACCATCTATCATCACTTCGTCAAACTTATACAAATCCGGTTGGAATGTCTTGTTAACTTTTATTATACTATCAAGTGTAACAACACTATCGATTTTGACAACATTCAAATCAATTTTTGCACCTGGAAATCCTTCCGTATCGTATCTTGCAAAACGTAGTTTTGCATTGTTCGACGAAAATGCAGCAAAACGAACACCTGTTAATTTAGTTACTACCCAGTTTGAAGGATATTTTAGCGAAAATCCAACCGCTTCGTCCTTGTATTCCTTCAAATCTTCTATTTCAACAGGTTTTCCGTGCTTGTTGCCGCATCCACTTAAAATAAAAATAGAGAGACAAACAAGTAAAAAATACTTCAATACTTTCATTTTTCAACTCCTTGAATATTAATGGAAAATAATCCCTAAAATATCATTATTTTTCAAAATAAACAATAATTTTTACTAAAAACTAACACGCATCATTAAATATGTCCAGAATGATGGGTCTGTTCTATCGTAATTCCCATCATTCTTTTTTACATCGTAAACGTCTTTCATCACTTCTCCGGGAATAAATACTGCTTTACCCCATTCAAGACTTGCATTTTTAAGTAAATTCACTTGCGTAATTAGATACAATTCATTGCCCAAATCTCTACTTTTTTCATTGTTTTGCAATCTATATGCTTTGTTAGTGGTAAAATTATGCCCCTCGAAAATGAACGTCCAGGGCTTCACGTCATAAGTGATTTTTATGAACAAATCATTCAAACCTCTGTTATTTGTTGATTTTTGTATGTCGCTAAAATAATCCATACCAGAGTAAAATGAATGCTTGCCCTGATAAGTTGCATCAAATGTTCTGTAATACTTCCCTTCGTTTAGGTCTTTTTCTGATGTCCCGGATAATACATCTGCATTTAATCCTACTGTTAAATCATCAATCTTGTAATTCAAACTTCCCGCAACATTAAACGCTTGAATAATTCTTGGCGCACTGCTGTTTTTTTGGTCTCCTGCTTCTCCGCCCTGGTAAGCACCTTCAAGCACTGTGAAAAAATCATCATAACTGAATTTGTAATAAAATCCACTCATAAATCTGTTTGATGTGTAATTGCCTTTCGATGTTCTTTTACGATTGAAGTCATAATATGAAAATATGTCTAAATAATGCTCTTTGTCGAATGCAAATTTGCTCCAAAATCCGTATAAATTATGCCCTTCCTCCGGTTTCGATGGATATGGATATTGCGTCGTGTCCGGCACTGCTCGTCCAATGTATGGATCAACTGAACGACTGTGAGTTAATGCAAACACGTTTATTCCGAATGGTTTCGTATCGTAACTGAATAAAACACCATCCCACGAACGTGAAATATAATTAAAATTATTCGTTGAAAAATATCTTCCGTTGCGGAACTGCATCTCGAAGCGCCCCGCTTTTACGCTCATCGGTTCGTCAAGAATATTATCAAATTGCACATAGCCCTGATGCAAATCTAAATTCTTCAAGTTATAAATCGTGTTTTTTGCTTCGCCCCACAACCTTGAATCGCGTATCTGAAAAAATACGCTAATGTTTTTCGTTAGATTTTTTTCTAATCCAATCTTAGTGCGCATCGAAGTAAAACTAAGCGGATATGTTTTGTCGGAAAAGTCTCTTCCATCAAGCTCTGTTCTTAATTGAAAATTTCCAGAAATTTTGAAATCTTGCTCACCAAAAAGATTATAAATGAGTACTATAATAAAAAACAAAAAGAGTATCAATATCCTCATTACCAAACCTTTATTTTTTTGTAACATCGTATAGTAATTTACGTAATATATTTTAGAAAATTTTGTGAATTATTACAATTGAGTGAATTATGAAAAAAATGTTAATATTTTTAATCGCAGGACTTGCTTTGGCTTCATTTTCAGCAACTGCTCAAACTGAGCAGCAAGAAATCGAAGCTCTGAAAAGAAAACCGCTGAAAGGTATGTTCGGACTTAGCTTTACTAATTCAGTACCACAAAAAGAGTTCTATGATAATCTAAAACGTTCCGGTCAAGGTTTTTCTCTCTATGGTGGTTACAACTTTGCACCCGTTCCGATTACTCTTGGTTTGCAGACAGATTTCCTGTTCTATGGTGGCGACGAACGTATTTTCAGATACAAAAATCAAGGTGATTGGACCTACCTCAGAGATACAGTTTCCTACCAGAATATGATTATCCCCGTTACAGTTTTTATGCAAATCCGCCCAAATGTTGCTGAATATTTTTTCCCGTACTTCGAAGCATTTGCAGGATTTACTCTATTCAACGCAAATAGTGATTTTAAGTCTGCTTTCGGAATAGAAGATTCGAAAAATGAACTTTCAGCGGCTGGAATGCTGGTTTGGGCGTCGGAACTATGATAAAATTAGTCGATTTCGTCACTCTTCCAAGCTACTACTCTCGTCTGTTGCTTGATATCAAAGCGCGATACGCAAAAGGTACAACAGTTGACTACTATATGGTTAAGCAAATCAATTCTGATACTTCCCCCGAATTTAGTCGTTCTAAATCCAAAACTGATATTGCAACTTTCCAAATTGGTCTTGTTTTCGAATTTTAAGATTATTTGTTAATAAAAATTATGGAGGTTATTATGAAAAAGGTATTTTTTGCAAGCATATTTGCAATCGCACTTGCTCTCGGAATTAGTTCCTGCACTGTTACTTCTGGTGGGTCGTATTCTGCTCAATCTGGCAGCCAGGAAAAGCAAATTACTGTCGGCACTCTGCAAAAAGAATTACGCCAAGGTATGTCCGGTGCGGAAGTTATCGAGGCACTCGGCTCGCCTAATATCATCACACGCGACCAAAATGGCTACGAAACCTGGGTCTACGACCGTATCGCATCCGAAGCCCGCTATAGCGAAAGTGCGAACGTACTATTCCTTGTTCTCTTTGCACAAGGTAGTTCATCATCAACCGCAACTGTAACCCAAAAAACATTAACTGTTGTAATAAAAATGAACGAACAAGGCAAAGTCGATTCATTCGCTTACCACGCAAGCAAATTTTAACGGAGGATGCAATGAAAACATTTTCGTTAATTTTGCTCTTGTTCCTGCTGGCTTTGTCCTCCTGCACCGTGGTTACTACTTCACGTCAGGAAACCCAAATGACACAAACTCAAATACGTGAATTTCAATCTCGATATTTTGACACAAATGACGTCAAACTTGTAATGAAATCTGTTCTCAACGTTTTGCAGGACGATGGTTATATTGTAAAAAATGCTGTTGTTGATTTAGGACTTGTTACCGCTTCCAAAGAGATAGACCTATCAAACCCAAGCCGCCAAAAAGATGATTTCTGGGAGCAATTCTTTTTGTCTCTTGCAAACGCAAATAATAACTCCAACCAGCGCGAAGTTTACAAAAAAATTAGGCAAATTGAAGTTTCCATTAATGTTTCTGAATACGGTCGCCAAACCAAAGTTCGTGCAAATTTCCAGGCAAGAGAGCTCGACAACACAGGTAATGTGATTAAAGTGTATTCAGTCGACGACGCTAAATTTTACCAGGATTTCTTCTCCAAAGTCGACAAAGGAGTTTTCCTTCAAAAACAAGGTCTTTAAAATAGGGAATAACTATTTAGTAGAAAATGAAAAAGTTTAATGTGAGACACGTCTTTTCAATTAACCAACAATGATTTAGAAAAAACCTTCGGAAGGTTTCAACCCTTCCGAAGGTTATAAACTAAAACTGTCAAGATAGCCCACACTTAATTTATCAAATCTCCTTTCTCAAAAATCAATCCTGTTGCCCGTTATTTTCGCTATTTTCCTGTTTCTCAGTGATATTTTCTGTGCGTGAAGAATAAGCCATCGCTTTTATTGCATTCAATGCACTAATCGAAATTGGTGGCAATTCTTCGCCACGAATAATTGCTTCGAGCTCGCTCGAATCAAGTGTTTCGCGTTCAAGTAGTATCTTTGCAGTTTTGTGAAGAAGTTCCAGATTATCATTTAATATTTGTTCAGCTTTATTTGAGCATTGTGTTAATATTTTCCTGACTTCGCTGTCAATAAGCTGAGCTGTTAGTTCGCTATGGTCTCTTGGCTGAGAAATATCGCGACCTAAAAATACTTCTTCGTGTTGATGAGCAAATGTAATCGGACCAATTTCCTCGCTCATTCCCCAATCGCAAACCATTTTGCGCGCAAGTTGCGTTGCACGCTGCAAATCATTAGCTGCACCTGTCGTTAAATTGCCAAAAACAATCTTTTCTGCTGCTCGTCCCGCAAGCAAAGTAATAATTTGTGTTTCAATGTAATCTTTTGTTAGAGAGTGCTGGTCCTCGTTCGGAAGAAAAGTCGTTACCCCAAGTGCTCGCCCGCGTGGAATTATAGTTACTTTATGAACTTTGTCTGCATTTGGAATAAAATATCGAACAAGTGCGTGTCCCATCTCGTGATACGCTGTCATTTCTTTCTCCTTTGGAGAAATTACCAGACTTTTCCGCTCAACTCCCATTAGCACTTTGTCTTTTGCCTGCTCAAAATCATACATAGTAACTACATCGCTATTCCGTCTTGCTGCAAACAAAGCTGCTTCATTGACAATATTTGCAATATCGGCACCCGAAAGCCCCGGCGTCGATTTAGCCAATACTTCCAAATCTACATCTTTTCCTAATGGAAGCTTTGCAGTATGCACACGGAAAATACCTTCCCTTCCTTTCACATCTGGTCTATCAACAACGATATGGCGGTCAAACCTTCCCGGACGAAGCAAGGCAGGGTCTAATACATCAGGTCTATTGGTTGCAGCAATTACAATTACACCGCTATTTTGTTCAAATCCGTCCATTTCGACTAAAAGCTGGTTCAAAGTCTGCTCACGCTCATCGTGTCCGCCACCCAGTCCGGCACCACGATGACGCCCGACAGCATCAATTTCATCAATAAAAACAATACAAGGTGCATTTTTCTTTGCCTGCTCGAACAAATCTCTTACGCGGCTTGCTCCAACTCCAACGAACATTTCCACAAAGTCCGCACCCGATATTGAGAAAAACGGCACTCCCGCCTCGCCAGCAACTGCCCTTGCAAGCAAAGTTTTGCCTGTTCCCGGCGGTCCCAGTAGCAGAACGCCTTTGGGAATTTTGCCACCTAATCTTTGAAATTTCAGCGGGTCCTTCAAAAACTCAATAATCTCCATTAATTCATATTTTGCTTCATCTGCACCTGCAACGTCCTTGAATGTAACCTTATTCTGGCTGTCTGTTAGCATCCGCGCGCGCGATTTGCCAAAATTGAATATTCCACGCGTAGAATTTCCACCCGACATCCTGCGAAGAAAGAAAATATACAGTCCGATTAACAATATCCACGGAAGAATAGACAAAATAGCTCCCCACCAGGCATTATCGCCGCTTTCGTAAGTCAAGCGTATACCTTTTTCTTTCCATACTTTTTCAGTTTCGCTATCGAGAACACCTAATTTAGTAGTAAATCGAGTGATTTCTCGTGTCTTGCCCTCATAATTGATTGTTACAGGCTCTTTCAATACACCTTTGAACTCAATATCATTGAACGATGTTTTCACTACTTTTGCAGAGGAAATTAAATCTTGTTCCAGAAAACTTACATATTCAGAGTAGGAAACAGGCCATTCTTGACTGTTTGTTCCCTGTTGAAATAAAATATAGAAAGTGAAAGCAGTTGCAATCAAAAACATCCATATCATCATATTACGGAAAAATTGCTGCTGGTCTTGCTTCGGGTCATCGTAATTTCTCCTTTTCTTCCCGCTATCACGATTTTCATTCATTAAGAACCTCCAAATTCCCAATTTAGTTCAGAAAATTATAAAAATTAAAGACGTTTAATAATATTGTTAATTTTAATTAATCATTCCTAATTATTATCGTTATACATTTGATTTTTGAAGATATTCAACACGGGAAATTACCATTCAGGCTGGTCTTTGAATTGCTCTAAAATACTTGATTGACCGTGCGAGCTTCCCAAAATTTTCTCAATGTATTTCCCAATTATATCAAATTCGAGATTTACTTTTTTCCCTGTTGTATAATCTCTGAGAATTGTTTTTTCCCAGGTGTGAGGAATTATCGAAACCATACAATTGTTCTCTTGCACTCGGGCAGTTGTCAGGCTCACACCGTCAATACATATCGAACCCGTGCGAACAACGTATTTTTCGAACTCTCTCGGAAACTGAACCCACACAAGAACCGCTGTCGATAGCCGCTCTATTCTTGTTACTTTCCCTATACAATCAACGTGACCCTGCACAATATGACCGCCCATTCTATCGATTGGACGCAATGCCCGCTCTAAATTCACAGCACTACCTGCTTTGAGCTCGCTTAATGTTGTTTTCGACAAAGTTTCTTCGACCGCTACAAAAGAAAATGAATTTCCATTTATCTCTGTTACAGTTTGGCAAACCCCGTTTATTGCAACCGAATCGTCAATTCGTAAATCATCGAAAATCTTACTCGCCTCGACTGTGAACCGAAGCCCCCCGCCCGTTGGCTGGATTTTCTTCACTTTGCCTATTTCTTCTACCAATCCCGTAAACATAAAATTTCCTTTTTATTCAAAAATATGAAACTTTCGAATAAAAAGGAAATTAGCAATCAAATTATTCTGCTATCAGATTTATGTTGATTAAAACAATAATTTTTTCATCCAGTTATAGTATTCTTCGGACGATGCAATATCGTGCAAAACCAATATTTCAGGCAGTTCATAATTCGAAAGTTGTTTTATTCTCTGCTCTATTAGATTTATTTTGTCCTCGAAAGTTTTTATTTTCAAAATGAACTCGCTCGAAACATCTAACGAGCCTTTCCAGATAAAGTAGGAAGTTACATTCGGAATTACTGATACACACGCCGCTAACCCTTCTTTTAGCAAGGCTTGTGCTATTTCGTCGGCGTTTTCAGCAGTCGATGCTGTGGTAAAAACTATTCGGATTTCATTAAAAGATTTCATAATTTACCTATTTATAAATGCACATTTTATAAACAATGTAATGAAACGTTTGAATGATTGAAATATTTATTTTCCAGCTACATATTATTGCCGTTGTGTATATTTTTGTGAAAAACTGGCAGAATAGAACTCTTCGCGACGCTTTTCTTGGATTGGGCGTCTTTCTTTTAGTTTTCTCTATTGGTTGGGCTCTCACAGGTTCGCTTTCCTATGCAATTTATCCTGACGCCTGGAAAACGCCTTATTTCAATCACGATACTTTATCATTGGTTTTGCTCTCTATTTTCGAGAGTTTTTTCTTCTATCACTTTTTCTTCAAAGATAAAATTGATGAACAAAATCTAAAGGTAACGGGAAATGAACGAATTTGAACCAGTAATTGGACTTGAAGTCCACGCTCAGCTTCTTACTAATTCCAAAGCATTCTGCTCTTGCTCAGCTGAATATGGCGCCTTGCCAAACACTCAAACTTGCCCCGTTTGTTTGGGACACCCAGGCGCTCTTCCAGTTCTCAACGAAAATTTATTGAATTTCATAATAAAAATGGGGATTGCAACTAATTGCAAAATCCGTGAAATCTCTACTTTTGCCCGAAAAAATTACTTCTATCCCGATTTGCCAAAGGGCTACCAAATCACTCAATACGAAGACCCAATCTGCTACAATGGATATATTGAAATCGAACTTTCCGAAACTGAACGCAAACGCATTGGCATTACTCGCATTCATATGGAAGAAGACGCCGGCAAATCTATCCACGACTTAGATATTGATACACTCGTCGACCTAAATCGTTCGGGTGTCCCTCTTATCGAAATCGTTAGCGAACCCGATATTCGCTCTGCTCAGGAAGCGTATAAATACCTTACCGCTATTAAGCAAATACTTGTCTATTTAGGTATCTGCACGGGCAATATGGAAGAAGGTGCCCTCCGTTGCGATGCTAATATCTCAGTGCGTCCCAAAGGTGCTGAAAAATTTGGAACAAAAACAGAAGTTAAAAATCTCAATAGCTTCCGAAATGTAGAAAAGGCAATCGAATACGAAATTCAGCGGCAAATAGAAGTTATCCGCAATGGTGGCTCTATCCATCAGGAAACCCGTCTCTGGGATGCCGCCTCGCAATCAACTCGCCCTATGCGTAGCAAGGAATTTGCTCACGATTATCGCTATTTCCCCGAACCCGACCTTGTAAAAGTAAAAGTTTCAAACGAACGCCTCGAAAGCATTCGTTCGTCTATTCCCGAACTTCCTCTTGCACGCAAGCAAAGATTAATCGAGCAATACGGCATTCCTCATTACGATGCTTCTATTTTTGTCGAAGACCACAATCTTGCTGATTATTACGAACTTTGTTGCTCTCATCTTACCGTTAAGTCCCAAAAAACTTTTAAACTCGTTAGCAATTGGCTTATGACGGAGGTTCTCAGAATTCTCAGCGAACGCAAAATTGGAATTAACGAACTCGGTTTGAACCCTAAATTTGTTGCTGAACTTGTTGATTATCTCTCCGAAGATAAAATTTCAAGCCGTATCGCCAAAGATATTTTCCCCGAAGTGCTTCAAAACAATATTTCACCTGCAAAAATTATCGAGGAGCGTTCGCTTGTGCAGATTTCCGATAGCTCTGCTCTCGAAGCTCTTATTGACGAAGTCCTTGCAAGCAACCCTGATTCTATCGAAAAATACAAAAGCGGTCGAAAAAACGTTTTCGGATTCTTCGTCGGGCAAGTTATGGAAAAAATGAAAGGCAAAGCCAATCCAAAACTTGTTACTGAAATTTTACGAAAGAAACTCGACGATTAGCTTTTACGTAATATTTACGTAAACTTATAATATTAATTAGAATGAAAAAAAAGAGCATAAATATACAAAAATTCTTTTGGTATGTATGTTTATTTATGCTATTCTTTCATAATATTTATTCTCAGGATGCAACTCGCCGAACTCTTCAAGAAAATGAAGATTTAAAAAAAATGCTTCCAACGCAGGAAATCACAAACCAGGATGATAAAGCAAAAGTTCTCGATTCGCTGCGTCAGGCTTTTACCCAGAAGCCAGCAGATGAACGAGTTAAATCGCCATCGGGAATTGATTCGCTTGTTACTTTTTTCGCCAAAGATACTGCTATTTTCCGTCTAAGCTCGAAAACTATGCGGCTGGTCGGCAAATCTCAAATTGATTTCAAAGTGCAGCAACTAAATGCTGAAATTATCGAAATTGACTTCGAAAACTCAATTTTGCGTGCTAAATGGGGACTGGATTCGAACAACAGACGCTACGGGTTCCCTCGTTTTTCCGATGCAGGTGAAATTTTCTTCGGGGAAGAAATTACCTACAATTTCAAAACAAAACGCGGTAAAATTGTTGCAGGCGAGACGCAAACTGGCGAAGGCTTCTACTTCGGTGCAGAAATCAAACGTATCTCGGAAAATGAACTATTCGTCCGCGATGGCTATTATACAACTTGCAACGATGCTTGCCCACACTACTACTTCGGTTCCCCTAAAATGAAATTAGCGGTTAAGGAAAAAATCTATATCGACCCCGTTATTTTCTACGTTGAGGATATGCCTATTTTTATTTTCCCATTCGGGTTATTCTTCCCGAACAAAACTGGTCGGCAGTCGGGAATTATTATCCCATCGTTCTATTTTTCGAAAAACCGTGGCGTTGTCTTTCAGGATTTAGGATTTTATTGGGCTGCATCTGACTATTGGGACACTCAATTTAAGACCGACCTATTTTCCAAAGGCGGCTACCTTCTGAAAAACACAACTCGCTGGGCTTTAAGAGATGTCCATAGCGGTGGTGCCACTGTCCAATTTGGTAGAACCCGCTATAATCCCGACGACCAATATCAGCGTAATTGGAGCCTTCAGCTTAACCATAATCACGTTTTCAATCCTTACGAAAGAATTGACGTCGGAGTGAATTTTGCTTCACGTGATTTCAATCGAAATACCCAAACCGACTATCAATCAAGAATTCAGCAAAATATTACCTCAAACGCTTCATATTCCAAAAGTTTCGACAATGGCTCAAATTTCTCGATTTCTTTCCAACGCGACCAAAATCTAATAACTCAAAATTACAGCCAGGTTATTCCTATAAATTACTCAATACCAAATTTTACACCACTCAAAAGCGTTATTTCACCATCAACCCGCACCTGGTATTCCTTCGTTCGCGATATTTCATTCAGCTACCGTAGCAATTACACTAATAGCCTGACCAAAACAGCAGACGGCAATTCTTTCAAATACACGGAAAGAAACAAAATAAGCCACTCGCCAGGTGTTTCTATTTCCCCTAAATTCGGCTATTTTACTCTTACCCCATCAGTTTCTCTATCGGTCAACAATTACTTTCGCCAGCTCGAACGTCAGATAAATCTTGAAGATTCATCAACAATCGATAAATACAAACGCGGTTTTTTCACTGAATATTATTATAGCTTCGGAGTTTCTGCTTCGACGCGTCTATTCGGTATTGCCGACGCCCGCAGACCTTTCTTCGGCTTCATAAGTCCCGAAAGTCTCGGATTTCAAGCATTTCGCCACACCTACCAGCCAACTATTGGATATAGTTTCACGCCCGATTTCTCACAGGATAAATTCGGTTTCTATGGACGCTACTTCGACCCACGCCTGAATAGAACAGTAAAATATTCTCGCTACGAAAGCGATGGCGGTGCAGCTCCGTCGCAAATGTCCCAGCGACTTTCATATTCTGACCTCCATAGTTTTGAAATTAAAGTCAAGCAGGGAGATACCCTTCCCGACAAAAACATTGAGCTTTTGCGTTTAACCTTTTCCACCAGCTACAATTTTGCCGCAGATTCTCTTAATTTATCCGATATTAATATGACTTTCCGCACCCCCGCAATAGGTGCATTCGAATTTTCTGGCAATGCCAGTTTCACCCCATACGATGAAGCAAAATTCACACAAGGTAATTATTCAAGCTATCGCAAAATCAATAAATTCCTGATTGAGCAGGGGAAAGGTTTAGCTCGATTGACTTCGTTTTCCATAAATTTATCAGGTAGTTTTGCCTCAGATGGCTTGTCCCAAACCCCACAAACTTCTTTCTCGGAAGATATCCACTCAGAAGATGAAGTTGACACACTCGACGCTATGCTTGGCGCTCGATTTTTATCACGCCATTCCGATGAAGATGATTTGTTTGATTGGTATGGGGATAATTCGCCAGGTGCACGCCCAATAGCATTTCCCTGGTTGATTAGCTACGGCTTGAATTTTGCATATAATCAATATACTATCGATAGAATTGACAGAAGTCTGAACACCTATCTAACTCTAAATTTACGCCTTACAGAAACCTGGAACATTTCCGCAAATGCCCGATACGACTTCATTCGCAAAGAATTTCTCACACCTCAGATTAATCTCAAAAAAGACCTTCACTGCTGGGAATTAATACTCAATTGGAACCCAATTGGCTTCAATAGAGGTTTTTACCTGCGTTTTGGCATCAAGTCCTCTACTTTGCAAGATTTGAAAATCGAAAAGAAAAGCTACCCATTATTTAGATAATGCTTGTATAATTATTGAAATTTCTAATTGCTTAAATGCATTTGCCTATCACTTTTTTTAGACTATTTCTATGCTTTTTTGAAACTCAGCACTACTTTCTTTCGTATGATAAGATAGATTATTCAACTATTTTGGAGAAAATATGAGAATTATTGTTTTATCAATGTTTTTAGTTTTTTCATCGCTTTCTTTTGTCTATTCCAATCCACTATTTTCTGAAAATAATAAGCCAATTAAAGTGCAAATCAATCCCGCTGACGACCTTACAAATGCTGTTTTGGCAAACGACCAGAGCAAAGTCAAGTCTATCTTGGATAATAACCGCAAATTAGTTAACACCAAAAACTCAGAAGGAAAATATCCTCTGGAAATTACTTTGGTCCTGGAAAATTGCGAAATGGCAGAACTCTTATTTAATTATGGTGCCGATGCAACGGCAAAAACATCATCAGGCGAAACTATATACCAACTTGCTATGAAAAGCGAAAATAAAACTCTAAAACAAATTTTTGCAAAACATAAACCAAAAAATTAAAACTTGCTATGAATAATCTTGGCTAACATCGCTTTCCAGGTATCAATATTATGTCCCCATTCTTCGCCCCATATATCTAATGTATGGGGTATTTGTTTTTGCGTGAGTATGCTCGATAGATGATAACTTGCCGATGGGTCTTCGCCATAGCCCTTTCCGCTCATTAAATACACGTGATGGCGACTACGCAAAAAAGTAAGCCAGTAGTTATCATTCAAATTTGGCAGATAATGAATTGGCGAATTAAAATAACAGTTGTCGTCGAAATATCCTTTTGTATGGCAGTAAATATCGTATTTACCACTCATTGCGATTGTCCCCAAAAACAAGTCTGGTCGCCGAAAATACGTGTTCAACGCATAAAACGCACCTTTCGATGCCCCCGCTGTTAATATCGGAACTATCTGACCGCAATGATTGTATACTTTCGCAAGCAACTCTTCTACTATGAAATTATTGAAATTAAATAATATTTTCGACCGCTCCTCATTCGATAACGCAATTTCGTCCCATATTTTCGGAATTGGTAGCGAATATATCCTCACCTTACCCGCCTTTATATACTGCGACAAATGCGGAATTAGCCCATTTTCCTCGTTTTCGTAAGGGTCGTCTTCCTCGGTTGAAAACAATAATAATAGCGATGAACCAAAATGACCATAGACTGGAATTTCTACCATTCTGCTTAAATTTTCACTATCAATGTAAATTACATCACTTTGCATTACTTTACCAATTTTTACATTTTTACTGATACAACTTTAACGAATAAAAATAAATATATTTTAATAAAATTCTACTATTTCACGATATCAAAATAATTTAGCAATAAATAACAAAAATCAATTTTTGCGATTATTCAATATTTCTCGATTGTTCAAAAAATACACAAACACGCCAAACAGCAGCAAATAAAACCCTGTCGAATGCCTATATTCATACTGGATTAGTGATATTATCAAAATTTTAAAAATAATAATCATTCCAACAATCATTATAATTTTATTCTGTCTTGCTTTTCGAATTGCAAAAGTATATAGTTGATAAATCATCAAACTAAAAAAAATAGGCGCAAAAACCATTTGAATAAATTTTTCCAACAATAGCGGAACCGACCGATTTGTCGGTAAATTAAACAAATACCTTATTTGTTCAATTTTACTTTGGTATAGATTAATCTTGCTATCAATTTCAGAACGCACGCTCTTTCCCAGAAAGAAATTAGCATATTCACCTGTATAAACACCATTCGTAAATACTTTTGTAGCATTATAAGCCATTTTCTTAATAAACTCAAATGGATTGTTTAATATCGCTTCCTGTGTCAATCGCTTGAAAAGTTTGTCCGCTTCTGGTGAAAATGGGTCGTCTATTCCATTTGCTGCTGCAATTGCGTATGCAGTGCTGTCTGTTGGTGCAATTCCCCACTTATTTTGCGGAAGTTGCCCCAGCGAGATATACATCACCGCACCGCCATTGCTCGAATTAAATCGCACTTCCTGATTTATCGCATAACTTCGTATTGCCCAGGGCAATATAGCAGCAAACGTAATTGTTATCAGAATTGCGTTCATTTTCGCATATTTCAGCCTATTTTTGAAGCAGATAAAGAAAAATAACGTTTGAAATAACGGTAAATATAAATACTCTGAACGTAAATTTACTAAAACAGCAAGCACAAGCCCCGAATAAACTAATTTCCTCAATTCTTCTGTTTTTACGAAAGCCACAAAATTGTATGCATAAGCAATGAGAAGTATTGAAGCCAACCCATCAGCAGTTTTTATCGAACACAATGCAAAATATGGTAAAAACAATGGTATATGCCAGTACTTCTCTTTTATTTCAAATAATTTGTAGAATAGCACTAAACCTATTATTGCAGCACAAAACTGTACGAACAAAGTCCATAAATGAGGAAAACCCACTATTAAGCCAGGTAATTGCAAAAAAACATAGCCCCATATAGGATAAAACTCAGATTTTCCTGCTTCGTTTGTGTATCCAGCGCCTTTAAACACATTTTCTGCGATTGAAAGTATATGCTTGATGTAAATAGTATCTTGATTTAGATGGTTTTGGTTGAAAAAAAATACTGCAAATGCAAAGAAAGCAAGCAAAAAATAATATAATTTTCTGTTTTGTAGATTGCTACTCATTTTATTTTGAGATGATTAATTCAGGATGTTCTTTAAGGTAATCAGCCCAGCTTGTGCTTTTCTTCGAGTTGTGATTTTTTCGCAATACGTGGCAAATTGCTACTGCAAGTGCATCTGTTGCATCAAAAAATTGGGGTGTTTCCTCAATACCAAGTAAATTTCGCACCATAAATTGCACTTGCTCTTTGCTTGCTGAACCTCGTCCCGTAACAGACTTTTTTATTTCACGGGCAGAATATTCAATTATAGGTATGTCGTTGTTGGTAACAGCTAAAATCGCTGCTGCTCTTGCGTGCGAAAGTTTGATTAAACTCTGTGCATTCTTCGAATAAAACAACGCTTCAAAGGCAGCAGCATCGGGATTTGTCCTGTCAATTACAGAATTAAGCCTTGAGAAAATTTCTTTCAGCCGTTGATTGAAATCCTGGTGCCGACGCTTCGCTTCGATTACTCCATACTCGACCAACGCAATATTACGTCCATTATGCTCGACTACACCGTAACCGCATAGCACCGAGCCAGGGTCGACACCTAATATAATCATTATTCTTCTATTTTATCTGCTATCGAATCGTCTATTTCAAAGTTTGAGAACACATTCTGAACGTCGTCCAAATCCTCTATCCCATCGATAAATTTCATCACTTTCTGCGCTTCGGAAACATCTTTGATTGTAATAACTTGCTTGGGAATGTATTCCAGCTTCGATTCTTGCACCTGGAAGCCGTTGCTTTCGAAGTATTTATTTACGCTTGAAAAGTTTTCCATAGCGCAAATTACTCTTGATACCTCTTCATCGTATTCAAGGTCGTCGGCACCCGCTTCGAGCACTACTTCCAGAAGTTCATCCTCGCTTTTGCCATTTGTGTTGATTGAAATTACACCTTTTCGTTCAAAATTCCACGCAACTGCATTGGTTTCTGCAAGACTTCCCCCAAGCTTACTCATTGTGGAACGCACAAGCGGCAATGTTCTATTTTTGTTATCTGTAACTGTTTCGACAATTACTGCAACCCCGCCTGGTGCATATCCTTCGAACATAATTTCCATATAATTCTCGCCTTCGAGCTCGCCTGTACCTTTCTTGATAGCTCTCTGAATATTGTCGGAAGGCATATTCACCGCACGAGCATTTGCTATTGCAAGTCTCAAACGTGGGTTGCTTTCAGGGTCGCCACCACCTTCACGTGCAGCAATTGTTATTTCCTTTGCAAGACGAGTGAACATCTTGCCACGTTTTGCATCCTGTCTGCTTTTGCGATGTTTTATGTTAGCCCATTTACTATGACCAGCCATATTTTCACTCAAAATTTATTAAACTGATTAAATAAAAAACTGATTAAATAAAGTTTACAAATATAATAAATTCATACTATTAAGAAAAACGACTTCATAATTTCTTTTGTTTATGCTTAACTAAGCATTTCAATTATTCTTTCCATTTTCATACCGCGTGAACCTTTCAGAAGAAACGCAAAATCCTTTTTCAGATCTTTTATTTCGCTTGCAATTTCACTTAAATCAGAATAGTGTTCAACGTTGCCTGCATTTAGTAATTTGCTCGCTTGTTGCATAAAATCTCCTGTGATAAATACTCTATCGCAAACGTCAGAAGCATATTTTAACACTTCAAGATGTAATTCAAGCGACTTTTCTCCAAGCTCACGCATATCACCAAGAATAGCAGCTCTTTTGGGCTTTCCGTTGTATTTCTCCAATGTTGCGATAGACATTTTCATCGATGATGGATTAGCATTATAGCAATCATTCAATATCGTGTATCCCTCAATTTCTTGAAGCATCATTCGGGCATAACCACTATATTTCTCTTGCTCAAAACTTTCGAGTGCTATTTTGATTTCAGCATCATCTATCCCAAAATATTTCCCGATTGCAACCGCTGCAACAGCATTATAGCCCGACGCAATCCCATAAGTATTGAGATTTATCCTATTCTGGTGTTCGCCTGCTGTATATTTTAGCACGGGATTAATATTTGCGTTTATCTCAATTTCGACTTTTAAATTTACTTCATCATCAATTGTTGAATATGTGAACTTTTTATCCAATATTTTTCTGTATTTGCACAAGCGTTCATCATCGCAGTTGATAAAACAAGTTCCACCGTGACGTTGCAAATACCCGAATAAGCTCGTTTCTTCCATTTCAACCCCGTCAAGGTCTATGAGTTTCTCCAAATGCTCCTGCCCGATATTGGTAATAATACCATCTGTCGGTGCAAGTATTTCCGAAAGAATAAAAATTTCGCCAGGTTCATTTGTTCCTATTTCAATTACGGCGCATTCAATGGCATCATCAAGATTAAAAATCATCAGTGGAACGCCAATTCTATTGTTAAAGTTCTGATAAGTTTTCAGCACCTTGAATTTTTTAGAAAGTACCGCAGAAATCATATCTTTGGTTGTTGTCTTACCATTCGAACCTGCTACGGCAATAATCGGAATGTTAAATCTGTTCCTGTGAAACAACGCAAGTTCCCCCAGTGCCGAAAGTGTATCTTCAACCAAAACAAGTGGCTTCCCTGCAACTTTTTCAGCATTGCTCCCAAACCAACTTTTTGCGACTAATGCAAGCGAGGCGCCTTTCGAGAAAGCATCAGGCAAAAGCTCGTGTGCATCTATCTTTTCACCAATCAGTGGAACAAAGATTTCTCCCTCCGTTAAAGACCGAGTATCAACCGAAACTCCAACAAACTCACTTTGCTCAACGTTTATAACGTTTTCTTCCCCAAAAATTGCCTTTATTTCAGCAGCAGTAAATTTAGCTTTGTTTTTTAGCATTTCTTCTCCTATTCAAAAGCATCTTCGCCCGTTATATCTCTACCTAAAATCAATGTGTGAATTTCGTGTGTTCCTTCGTATGTTTTGACCGATTCAAGATTTGCACTGTGTCTCATCACGGGATATTCGCCCAAAATCCCATTTGCACCGTGAATTTCACGCGCAATTCGGGCGCATTGCAAGGCTATTTCGACATTGTTGCGTTTTGCGAAAGAGATATGTTCGGGACGTGCTTTGCCTTCGTCCATCAGCCTTCCAAGTCGGTAGCAGACAAGCTGCGCTTTTGTTATTTCATTCAGCATCCACACTAATTTTTCCTGTGTCAACTGAAATTTCGCAATTGGTTTGCCAAATTGTATTCGCGATTTCGAATATTCAAGAGCAGAATGAAATACTGCAAGTGCAGCACCAATCGCCCCCCAGGCTATCCCATAACGAGCTTGATTTAAGCACGAAAGTGGTCCTCGCAATCCTGCCACATTCAAGATATTTTCTTCGGGAATTTCACAATCCTCGAAAATTAATTCTGATGTAACCGAAGCTCTCAAAGAGTGCTTGCCTTTCATTTCCGGAGCGGAAAACCCCTTCGTCCCCTTCTCCACAAGAAAACCGTGAATTTCATTGTCCAGTCTTGCCCAAACTACTGCAACATCTGCCACACTTCCATTCGTAATCCACATCTTTGCGCCATTTAGCAAAAAACCTCCGTCAGTTTTCTTTGCAGTTGTTATCATTCCCGCAGGATTTGAACCAAAATCTGGCTCCGTCAGTCCAAAACACCCAATTGCTTCGCCTCGAACAAGACGCGGCAGCCATTTGCGTTTCTGTTCTTCCGTCCCATAACGCGAAATAGGGTATATCACAAGCGAATTTTGAACAGAGGCAAACGAACGAACCGCCGAATCGCCCCTTTCGAGCTCCTGCATTGCAAGACCGTATGATGTATAGTTCGCACCTGCGCCACCGTATTCTTCTGATAGCGTAATCCCAAAAACTCCAAGCTCTGCAAGCTTTGGTGTTAGATGCTCGGGATATTTCCCATCGAAATAATACTGCTCAATGATTGGAAGCACCTCATCATCAACAAACTTTCTAATAGAATCTCTTATAAGAAGTTCTTCCTCCGAATACAGTTCGTCGATGTTGAAATAATCTATGCTTTTGAACCCCATAAAAACTCCTTGATTTATCAGTAAATTAAAAAAACATTTTTCAAAATCAATAATTTTGCTTATTTTTGAATATCTCAATAAGAGATGGGCTTCGGAAATTTCAAGCCCATTTTTTGTATAAAAATAATATTTATTTTTACAACAATTATAATAGACTTTAACGATAAATATTAAAAATATTTTAAAAAACTAATTATCAGTCAAGGAAAAATGGCAAGACGTAAAGCAAAGCACAAGATAGACAAAAAGACTATCGTTGATGCTTTTATTGAGATGGCAAAAGCCAAAAACATCGATAGAGACCTACTTCAAGGTATCCTCGAAGAAACTCTTTCGATGGTTGTCCGTAAAAAATACGGGCAGGACGCTAATTTTGAAATTATCGTCAATATGGAAAAAGGCGATATCGAAATCTACCTGATGCGCGAAGTTGTCGAGGAAGTTGAAAACCCCGATACGCAAATCTCTCTCGAAGAAGCTCGTATGTATACCGACGAACCTTTGGAAATTGGCGATGAATATATCGAAGAAATCACACTCGACAACATTTCCGATAGTTTCGGGCGAAGACTGATTTCACTTGCCGCTCAAAACTTGAACCAAAAAATTAGAGAAGTTGAAAAAGACAATATCTACACCGAATACGCTAATCGTGTGGGCGAAATTGTCGTCGGCGAAATTTATCAAATTCGTCGCCACGATTTGCTTATTATGCATAATAGAATTGAAATGCGCTTGCCGCGCGAAGAACAAATCCCAAATGAACCATATAGATACAAAAAAAATCAACCAATCAAGGCTATTATTAAAGAAGTTCGCCGCAGTGGTTCAGGTGGGCAACCTGACATTATTCTTTCGCGTGCTTGCGATGAATTTTTAATGCGCCTCTTTGAAATTGAAATCCCCGAGATTTATGATGGCGTAATTCAAATTAAAGCTATCGCTCGCGAACCAGGCGAACGATCGAAGGTCGCTGTCCAATCTTACGACGATAGAGTTGACCCCGTCGGTGCTTGCGTTGGGCTCAAAGGCGTTCGTATTCATTCCATCGTTAGAGAACTCAACAACGAAAGCATCGACCTCATCGAATATTCCGAAAATCCACAGGTGTTCATTATGCGTGCTCTTGCACCTGCAAAAGTGCGCGATATCCAAATCTCTTACGAAACTCGCACTGCAACTGTGCTTGTTGCAGACGACCAGGTTTCGCTCGCTATCGGGAAAAATGGTCAAAATGTTCGCCTTGCTTCCAAACTTACGGGATTTAATATCCAGCTCGTCAAAGAAGGTGGCGAAGATATCGATTTGGTCGAATTCAAAGTCGAATTTGGCGATGAACTCATTGATAAATTAAAAGAAATGGGTATTACTACTGCTCGTGAGTTCCTCGATGCAGACCTTAATAAGTTGCTCGAAATTGAAGGCTTATCTCCGAAAAGCTTGATGGATTATCGTAAAATCATTTTAACTGAATTCGACGAAGAAGAACGTCCCGAAGTGCTTACTTTCCTGTCGAAGAAAATTTTTGAAAAATAGTTTGTTTAATTTTTTTGCTTTATTATGGCTGAATCAAATAAAATAAGATTAATTAAAATTGCCTCCGAAATTAATATTGGACGCGAGACTATTGTTGAATTTCTCCGTGCCAAAGGTTTTGATATTGACAACAAGCCTACTGCCACTCTGACCGAAGAAATGGCAGAGCTTGTTTATGATAAATTTAAGCGTGAAAAGAAAGCTGCCGAAAAACAACGCGAAAAACTCCAAAAACATAAAGAAATTCACAAACAAATTCAGCCAAAAGCAAAAATCGATATTTCTGCTAAAGTTGAAGAAATTCCTGTTGTCGAGGAACCCGTAAAACCTATCGTCAAAGATATCGATAAAACTCCAAAAGAAGTTCAGGAAAAAGCCGTTGAACCACCCAAAGTCGAACCCGAAATTGCTAAGGTCGAAGAAACACCCGCAATTGCACCGAAAATCGAACCCGTAATCAAAGAAGATAAGCCTGCACCAATAGTTGCTGAACAACTCGAACCACATACTAAACAAGATAAGTTCGATAAGTCTCGTCCTGCTGTTGAAAAAAAGCCAACAGCCGTCGAAGAACTTCCTGAATCTTCTGAACCCGCTGAAATCATAAGCTCGCCTACCGAAATAATCGAGAAAGTTCCCGAAAAACCAAAGCAGGAAACTTCTAAAGAAGATATTCAGGCTGAACCGTCAATTAAAAAAGACAAAAAACGCAAGAAAAAGAAAAAGATTATTGAAGTTGTCGACCAGGCTCAAAAACCTTCGGGGCTGAAAATCCTTGGCAAAATCGATATTGCACCCGAAAAACCATTCGACAAACAGAAAGATAAAAAGAAAATTAAAGAAAAGTTCATTGAACCAGCAGAACCTATTGAAAAAATTGATACTGCGAAAGTTGAGTTGAAAAAAGATAAATTCAAGAAAAAAATAATAGATTTCGACCCCGATGCAGAAGAAAAATTAGGTAAAGTAAAGGACAAAAAACGTAAGAAAAAGAAGAAATCCATTCGCGAAACTATTTCAGAAGAAGAAGTAATGCGCGCAATCCGCGAAACTTACGCCGGAATGGAACCTCATACAGGTTCTATGCGCGAACGCATTCGCCAGAAAAAGAAGCAAGAACGCAAAGAAAAAGAAATTCGCCAAATTGAAGAAATTGAACGCGAAAGCCATATTTTAAGAATTACTGAGTTCGTTACCACCGGCGACCTTGCCAATATGATGGGCAAATCGCCCAACGAAATCATCTTGAAATGTATGTCGCTCGGACTGATGGTTACAATAAATCAACGTTTAGACAAAGATACCATTACTTTAATCGCCGACGATTATGGTTACGAAGTCGAATTTGTTGATACACAAAAAGTTCAGGTAGAAGAAGAAGATATTGACCCACCCGAATCGCTTGTTCCGCGTCCACCTATTGTTACAATTATGGGGCACGTTGACCACGGGAAAACCTCACTGCTCGACTATATTCGCCGCTCGAATGTTGTTGCGGGCGAAGCAGGTGGCATCACTCAGCATATCGGTGCATACAAAGTTACACTGCCAAATGGTCGTGAAATTACCTTCCTCGATACGCCTGGCCACGAAGCTTTCACTGCTATGCGTGCGCGCGGTGCTCAGGTTACAGATATCGTCGTGCTTGTAGTTGCTGCCGACGATAGTGTGATGCCCCAAACAATCGAGGCTATCAGCCACGCAAAAGCTGCGGGTGTTCCGATGATTGTCGCTATCAACAAAATTGACAAACCTGACGCCAATCCCGATAGAATTAAGCAACAACTCGCCGACCACGGCGTGCTTATCGAAGAATGGGGTGGGAAATATCAACACGTCGAAATTTCTGCCAAGAAAGGTATCAATATTGATGAACTACTCGAAAAAATCCTTCTCGAAGCTGATATTTTAGACCTGAAAGCTAATCCTAATAGAAAAGCCAAAGGCGTCGTAATCGAATCAAATGTTAGTAAAGGGCTTGGTCCCGTTGCTACAATCATTGTTCAAAAAGGAACACTAAAAATTGGCGACCCGTTTGTTTCAGGTATTCACCACGGGCGTGTCCGCGCTATGCAAGATGAACGCGGCAACAAAATGGATGTTGCAACTCCTGCTGTGCCTGTTCGTGTGATGGGGTTCGATGGATTGCCCGAAGCTGGCGATTATTTCTTCGTTGTCGATAGCGAAGCCGAAGCCCGAAGCATCTCTAACGAACGCAAGCAACTAAAACGTGAGCAAGAAATGAGACGCGTCCGTCACCTCTCGCTTGATGAAATTTCATCTCGCATCAAGTTAGGAAGTGTTCAGGAACTTAACCTTATCATCAAAGGTGATGTCGGTGGTTCAGTCGAAGCAATCAGCGATTCGCTTCTCAAACTCTCCACTGACGAAGTACGCGTTAATATTTTGCATCAGGGCGTTGGCGAAATTTCCGAATCCGATGTTATGCTCGCTGCTGCATCGCAGGCAATCATCATCGGATTTAATGTGTCGCCTTCGTCTGCCGCAAGACGCTTAGCCGACAACGAAAAAATTGATATTAGACTTTATAATATTATCTACGATTGCATCAATGAAGTGCAAATGGCTCTCGAAGGCTTGCTCAAACCTGAAATTAAAGAAGAAGTTACTGCGGAAGTGGAAGTTAGAAGAATTTTCAAAATTAGCCGTATTGGCACTATCGCGGGTTGCTACGTGTTAAGCGGTAAAATCAGCAGAAACGACCGTGTGAAAGTTCTCAGAAATGGACTACCAATCTTCAACGGTACTATCGCCTCGCTCAAACGTAATAAAGATGACGTAAAAGAAGTTGATACCTCTTATGAATGCGGTATTCAGCTTGATGGCTTTAACGATATTCAGGAAGGCGATATCATTCAAGGATATAAATTAGTTGAAATTCGTCGTAATTTATAATTAATTATTTAGAAAAGTTTATTATGTCTATAAGAGCCGAAAAAGTAGCAAGTATTGTAAAAAGAGCGTTGTCTCAACCTATTAGTGATTTTGCACGTGAGCAAAACGCTGGTATTGCTACTGTTACCACTGTTAGATTTTCGCCCGATTTAACCCTTGCAAAGGTGTATATCAGCATTTATGGTGGCAAAATTTCCCCTGCCAGATTTCTTCAAATGCTCGAAGAAGAAAAATACGAGCTTCGTGGTATTGTCGCTCGTAGTGTTCGACTTAAAACTATTCCCGATTTGAAATTCTTCTTAGACGATACAATCGACCAGATGGAGCATATTCAGCAACTTCTTAATAAAGCAAAAGAAGAAGATGCAAAATTAAAAGAAAACCAATAGTCATTCTATGCTCCTTGATAATACTAACATAAACGACTTTTCTTTGTGGTTGCACCTTGCTAATACTGACGGTGCAACCATTTTGATTGATAAAGAAAACGGCTGGACTTCCTTCGATGTTGTCGCTAAAATCAGAAATTTGCTTAAAATAAAAAAAATTGGCCACGCAGGCACTCTCGACCCACTCGCAACCGGCTTGCTTATTCTTTGCCTTGGCAAAGCAACCAAGACAATCGAACAATTTCAGAACCAACCTAAAGAATATATTGCCGAAGTAAAATTCGGTGCCACAACTCGCACCGACGACGCAGAAGCTCCCGAAGAAAACCTTCAAGATACATCATTCCTCACTGAACAGTTAATTGCTGAAAAATCGAAATTGTTCCTTGGCGAAATTTTGCAGTTGCCACCAATCTACTCCGCTAAAAAAGTGCAAGGGAAAAAATTATACGAACTCGCTCGTAAAAATAAATCAGTTGATATTTCTCCATCCAAAGTTAATGTATATTCAATTGAAATCTTGAATTTTTCAAATCCTTTTGTTAAATTGAAAATATCTTGTTCCAAAGGAACATATATACGTTCTCTGGCTCGCGACCTGGGACGTGAAATTGGATGCGGAGCATATCTGTCGAGCCTTCGCCGAACAAAAATCGGCGATTTTGATGTCGAAAAAGCATTGAAAATCTGTGATGTTGTTAATTTAGTAAATTCAGGTAAATTATGAATATTTATCGAGATATTAGCGAAATCGAATATAATCGCGACACAATTGTTTCCCTCGGAACTTTCGATGGAGTTCACAAAGGACATCAAAAAATTATTAATAGGCTGAACGAAATTGCTCGTCAAGACAATTTAAGACCTCTTATCATTACTATGGACCCCCATCCACGCATTGTTCTCCAAAATCCGGATAAACCCAAAATACAATTATTGACCTCAATCAAAGAGCGATTAGATTTATTCCAAAAGTTCGGTGTTGAAAACGTTTTCATTATTCACTTTACTTATGAATTTTCTCAAACTTCACCCGAAGAATTCATAAAAAACTATTTAGTCGACAAAATTGGCTTGAAGAAATTTTTGATGGGTCGCGAACACTTCTTCGGACGCAACCGTCAGGGTTCTTACGAACTTTTGCTGGAATATTCTCAAAAATATGATTTTGAAATAGAAAAAGTTGAAGATTACGTCGAAGATGATATTGTCGTTTCAAGCACAAAAATTCGCCATTTATTGCTCGAAGCCGGCGTTGCTACTGCAATCAAATTCCTTGGCTATCCCTACATCGTTCGCGGTAAAGTTGTCCACGGCAACGGGCGTGGAGCAACAATCGGCTACCCTACGGCAAATATCAAGCCCTATGATGCCTACAAATTGCTTCCCGGCGACGGTGTGTACTTAGTTTCTACCGAAATCGACGGCAAGAAACTTTTCGGTATGGCAAATATTGGCACCCGACCAACCGTTACAGTAGATACAAAACCTACTCTCGAAGTTCATTTTTTCGATTTTTCAGATGATTTATACGATAGAGAAATTGCTGTTAATTTCCATTATTTCATTAGAGAAGAAAAAAAATTCAAGAACATTGATGAACTCTCTTACCAAATTGAGAAAGATGAACTCAAATGCCGAGATTTAATCGACGAACACAATTTATTGAATAATTTATTGAATAAATAAATTCAAATTTCAAATAATATTCATTAATTTTACAAAATTTTATTTTTACAAAATAAAAAAGGGTTTGAAATGTACGATATAGTCAAACAACAAGATTTAGAACTTTGGGAAGCTCTAAAAAATGAGTATCAGCGTCAATCAGAAAAATTAGAGCTTATTGCCAGCGAAAATTTCGTCTCTGATGCAGTGATGCAAGCTCAGGGTTCTGTCCTCACCAATAAATATGCCGAAGGTTATCCTGGAAATCGCTACTATGGCGGTTGCGAATGGGTAGATGTTGCCGAAAATATTGCACGCGACCGGCTAAAAAAATTGTTCGGTGCTGAATACGCAAATGTTCAGCCGCACAGCGGTTCCAATGCAAATATGGCTGTCTACTACTCATTTATTAAGCCGGGCGATACAGTTATGGGGCTTAGCCTTGCTCACGGCGGACATCTTACACACGGCTCGCCTGTTAATTTTTCCGGTCGCTTCTTCAATTTTGTTCCTTACGAAGTTGATGAAAAAACCGGTCGTATCGACTACGACAAGGTCGAAAGCCTTGCACGTCAGCACAAACCAAGATTAATCACAGTCGGCGCTTCTGCTTACCCGCGCGACATCGATTTCAAAAAATTCCGCGAAATCGCAGATATGGTGGGTGCTTTCCTATTTGCTGATATTGCTCACCCCGCCGGAATTATCGCCAAAGGCTATCTAACAAGCCCAATTCCACATTGCCACGTGGTTGCCTCTACCACTCACAAAACTCTTCGTGGTCCTCGTGGTGGTTTGATTATGATGGGCAAAGATTTCGAAAATCCTTTCGGTATTGTTGCCCCTAAATCCGGTCGAACAAAAATGATGAGCGAAATCATCGATTCGTGGGTTATGCCAGGAGTTCAGGGCGGTCCACTTATGCACGTAATTGCCGCCAAAGCAGTTGCTTTCGGCGAGTGCTTGACCGAAGAATTCGACCTATATATTCAACAAGTTCTGAAAAATGCCAAAGTCTTCGCAGAAGAATTAACAAAACGTGGCTACAATTTAGTGAGCGGCGGAACCGACAACCACCTTATGCTTGTAGATTTACGCAATAAGGGACTTACAGGCAAGCAAGCTCAACTCGCCCTCGACGAAGCCGGCATCACCTGCAACAAAAACTCCGTCCCATTCGATGATAAATCACCTCTTATTACTTCCGGTATTCGCCTTGGCACACCAGCGCTTACTACTCGTGGATTTAAAGAAGATGATTTCAGATACGTTGCTGAATTAATAGACAAAGTCCTTTCAAATATAGACGATGAGAAATTACATAAGCAGGTGGCAGAAGAAGTTCGCCAGTTCACCTCTAAATTCCCACTTCACCAAAAAATGGTAAAATAAATACAAGACTTTTCTTTAAAATACTATCTATGTTGAATATGTTTTATACCTTCGGAAGGCAAAAGAACCCTTCCGAAGGTTATAAAACAGTATTAATATTCAATTGATAAATAATAATCAATTGCAATAATTAAAAATCTCTTATCAATTAAACCCTCAATATTTATCAAAAAACAAAAAATGAGATTTTTTTAATCATTTTTTCATTTTCTTAAAACATACAATATATAATAATTTTCAAGGGTTAGTTTTAACATAAGTCTTTAAAATTTAATTTTTCACATTTTTTTACAATTAATAAAAAAATATATCGTTATATTTTTTTCGAAATTTGCAAAACTTTAAATATTATGTTAAACAAATAGAGGATTAATTAGGGGGGAAGTTTTAGAAGCTAAAACGCTTCTAAGAAAGGTATGTTTCAAAAAATAGGAGTGAAAAACTCCAATGGGTTATTCTAAATTTTTCAAAAGCCGTTATAGCGTTCTGTGGCTTTTAATTCCTTTAATCGCACTGGTTTCAATACAATTTTTGGGTGTTGCGCAAGGGAATATAATCGAAATCGATGATGAAGTAAAAGGACAAAATGTTGAAAAAAATGATGATGATTACAGAGAAATAATTACAAAAACAAACTTAAATGCTCTCTATCTGTTTTCGACAAGTGGAATTTCGTCGCATTATGCTCACAAATTTCACAAAAGACGCACCTCATCAGGCGAGCGTTTTGATATGTTCGGAAACACTGCCGCTCACCGAAAATTGCCATTTGGCACAATTTTGAAGGTTACAAACCTTGCAAATGGCAAATCAACTCTGGTGAGAATTAACGACCGCGGTCCTCACATCCAGCGTAGGTTGTTGGATTTATCCTACGCCTCTGCAAAAGAAATCGATGGATTGGGACTTGCAAAAGTAAAAATTGAAGGTTTTCTGCGTGGAAAGCACAACATTGCCGGCAAAATGAATACAAAATATTATTACGCATATTCATTGCTTAACGAACCGGCTTGCATTCCCGTAGAAATTATCGCGAAAATTGATTCTTCAGAGAATTTTCAAGAAATTTATGAAAAGCTGAAATCAATTTCTAACTTCCCTTACAACGAGAATGTTTATCTTGTTGTAGATGCAGACAAATCTCCTACCGACGCTGAGACAAAATATTACCTTGCTCGTGTTGGTAGAATAAAACAAGACAAAAACTTGTCACGCTTATAAAATTCGGAGATTCCCCCCGTCCGAATAAAAATTAAAGAAGCTGCTCGTGCTTACGGGCAGCTTCACTTTTTTTATACTTGCTTATTTTTTCAGGTGCTCTAATTTAATTAGCAGATTATCGTGTTTTCTCTCATCTTCGAGCAAGTAATCGAGCAAATACCGTACAACAGGCGAAGATGTCTCATTTCTCGCAATTTCAGCAATTCTGACTACTTTTTTTTCCATCTCGTCGTGTTCTTCTATCTTCTCCCATAGTAATGCAATCTCGTCAGGTTCAATAGCAAAATCTTTCATTTCAAGGCTATCTATTATCAATTGCTGAATTCTCCTGTGCATCACTGAATCTTGACGTATTATTTCCATTATTATCTGTATAAATGGATTTCGCGAATTTTTGATAATCTCAGTTGTGTTTGCAACTGCTGCATCTTCTAATTTTTGCCAATTTCTTAATATTTCAATTAGATTATCATTATTTAATTGCGAATTCATAATTATTGCTCCTTTTTAAAATTATATAATCGAAGTTACTTGACAATAATTGTAATTGAAAATTATTATCCCAATAAACTTTAATAAAAAAGTAAAATAATTTTGCTTATTTTTGTATTTTACAAATTGTATGAATTTAATATAATCAAAATAATGGCACTATCTAATTTTTTCTCGAATGATGTTGCAATAGATTTAGGCACTGCCAACACTCTTATCTGGGTGAAAGGCAAAGGTATTGTTCTCAATGAACCTTCAATTGTAGCTTTCGACCGCTCCGATAAGCATATTATCGCTATCGGACACGATGCTCAACAAATGATTGGAAAAACTCACCGCGATATAAAGATTATTCGCCCTATGAAAGATGGCGCAATTGCCGATTTCGAAATTGCCGAAGGTATGCTGCGTGCATTTATCCGCAAAGTTTCAATGTCCTGGCAGCCTGCGCGTAGAGTTGTCGTCTGCGTTCCCAGCGGAATTACAGAAGTAGAAAAAAGAGCTGTCCGCGATAGTTGCGAGCACGCCGGTGCAAAAGAAGTTCATCTTATCGCCGAACCTATGGCAAGCGCAATTGGTATTGGACTTAACGTTCACGAACCCGTTGGTAATATGATTGTAGATATTGGTGGCGGTACTACTGAAATTGCCGTTATTGCTCTTTCCGGTATTGTTAGTGACGAATCAATAAAAATTGCAGGCGACGAAATGACTGCTGCTATTGTCAACTATTTCCGCCGTCAGCATAACATCTTAATTGGCGAGCGCACCGCCGAACAAATCAAATGCTCTGTTGGTTCTGCCGTTCCCTTAAAAGAAGAATTAGAAATTGAAGTCAAAGGACGCGATTTGCTCACAGGTGTTCCAAGAATGATTGAAGTTACCTCAGCTGATATTCGTGGTGCTCTCTCCGAAGCAGTTCAAGAAATTGTCAATGCTGTTCTTCGTCTTTTGGAACGAACCCCACCCGAATTAGCTGCCGATATTTACGACCGTGGAATTATGCTTAGCGGCGGTGGTGCTTTGCTCAAAGGGCTGGACGAACGCATCCGTGAAGAGACCAAACTGCCTGTTCATATAGCAGAAGACCCGCTTACAGCAGTTGTCCGCGGCACCGGTAAAGTACTCGAAAATCTTAGCGACTACCGCTCTGTTCTCATTAAAAGCACTCGGTATTAATATCGTTTTGTAAATGCAAGATCTTATTAAAACAATATTGCGTTTTAAAGTCTTAATCACATTTACAGCGCTTTGCGTAATTTCTTTATCTTTGATTTCATTAGGCGAAGTATCCAAAATTAGTGGATTCAGGGCTATTGTCATTGCTTCGATAAGTAATATTCAGAAGTTTTTTTCCTGGGTACCAAACCCCGTTGCTCTAAGAAGCGAAAATCAAGCTCTTAGAGATTTAAATTTACAATTATCCTCAGAAGTAATTAAAATGAGAGCTGCTCTAATCGAAAATAATCGCCTTCGTTCGATGCTTGCTCTCAAAGATACATCTTCTGAAAAGCTTATCCCCGCAGAAGTTGTTAATAAAACAAACGTCCAGATGCGTTCCTACGTTACTATCAACAAAGGAAGTCGCGACGGTATTCGTGAAGGAATGGCTGTCCGAACCGATGCCGGTCTTGTTGGAGAAGTCGTTGCCACTACAAATAGCTATTCATTGGTCGAAACTCTTAACAACCGCCACGTTAAAGTTTCTGCGAAAATTGTTAGAAATCAAATTGATGGCATTTTAAATTGGGAAGGTGGAAATTTCCTTGTCCTCAATAATATCCCAACTTCGTTCGAAGTTTATCCCAATGATATGATTGTTACATCAAATTACAGCGTGAAATTTCCCCACAATATCCCTATTGGCAGAGTTGCAAAAGTCGAAAAAGAGTATGGCTCGCTTTTTCATAAAATTTATGTAGAACCGTATGCTAACTTTGCCTCATTAGAGCAAGTTTTCGTAATTGATTACATTGTTGATGAAGAAATTGTCGAACTAACCAAAAAAATCGAAGAAACTATTAAAGCAAAAAATAGACAAAGAAAATAATGAAATTAGTTGAAAATAAATATTACCTTAAACAAATTCAGATAAGATACATTGTCTATGCCATTCTTGCTTTGTTATTGATGCTCGTTGAATTATTATTTATAGATATTATTGCTATTGAAAGCGTTACACCGGATTTGCTCTTAATTCTATGTGTCTGGATTACGTTGGCCGAGGGGCAGTTTGTGGGATTATTCTTTGCCTTTGGCATAGGGCTGATTTTTGATGTTATCTCCGGTGATGTAATTGGAACTAACGCTCTTGCTAAATTAGTTGCTTCCTATGTCGCTGGCTTTTTTCACAAAGAAAGAAATATTAAATCTAACCTAAATACTTTGCGTTTCACTCTTGTTGTTCTCGTTTCTGCCTTTATTCACAATATCATTTACTTTTTCTTCTATCTAAAACCCGCAGAAACTTCTTTCTGGCAATTTTTCCTTCAATATGGTGTTTCAGCAACCCTCTACACAATGCTATTCTCTGCTATTGCAATACTGATAAAAATACCTGCAAAAGAAATCGATATTGATTAAATAAAAGACACGGCGATTTGCCGTGTCTAAGATTACTGGCTCGCAGCATTTATTAGTCAATTTTAACTTCGATTTCTTTCGGTTTCTCGGGTTCAATCTTTTCAAGTGTTACATTTAACACGCCGTTTTCAAATTTTGCGTTGATGCTATCTTTCTTTACATTATCTGGCAACATAAACGAGCGGCAGAATTCACCAAAGCTACGTTCAATTCGGATATAGGAATATCCATCCTTGTTGTCTTCAGTTTTTTGCTCACGTTTCTTTTCGCCTTTGATTGTCAGAACATTATCTTCCGTAATTGTTACTTTAATATCGTCCTTGGAAATGCCTGGCACTTCTGCCTGCAAATAAATGTGCTTTTCATCTTCCGAAATATCGATTTTTGGCGAAAAACCACCGAAATCGAAGTTAAATCCTTTGTCAAAATCTTGCATCAAGCTGTTCATTCTGCGAGCCAATGTTTCAAATCCGCGGAATGGATCAAATTTTACAATTGCCATAGCTAATCCCTCCTTTTTTGTTGAACATAGTTGATTAACTAATAGCAATTTCTATTTCTTTTGGTGGTTCAGGTTGCTTCTTTGCAATTGTTATTTCAAGCACCCCATCGTGATTATTTGCTTTAACTGCCGATAAATCAAGATGTTCAGGCAATACAAACGAACGGCTGAATTCACCAAAGCTGCGTTCGCTTCTCAAATATGTTTTGTCTTTTTCGCTTTCGCAGCGTTCTTTTGTACCAGAAATCATCAAAATTCTGTCTTCGGTTAATTTTACATTCACTTTGTCTTTCGGAATGCCTGCAATTTCAGCAACGATGAAAACGTTTGCGTCATCCTCGAATATGTCTATGCGTGGGTTGTATCCACCAGTTTCCACTGTTACTCCACGTTCAATTTCACCTGCCACTTCGTTAATCTTACGAAGCATTTGCTCAAAGCCACGGAAAGGATCAAATCTTAATGTTGTCATTTTCTACCTCATTTTATTGTTGTTAATTAAATTCACTTTTGTATATACCAACATCGTGCCAAATCTATTTCACAAGACAAAATGACGCAATTGCAAGTCGATTTGTCAATGCGAGTGAAATTTTGTCAATGTTGTTGCCTATTTTGCGAGAATACCGTGTGCCCTTTTGTCATATTCTGTTGCCATATTTTCATACGCAACTTTTTTGCTCATTAATTCGTATTACTATTTTTCGATAGGTTTATTATGCAAAACAAAGTAAATGAATTTCTTAAAGACAGCTCACCCGTTATCATTGGCGTTTCTACCAACAAAAATGCTTGGGGAAATGAACTTTTTAGATTATTTTTTAAGAATGGCTACAAACCCATACCAATTAGCCGTTCTTGTAATGAAATTGAAGGTATTCGCACTTTCGCATCAATCGACGACTTGCCCCAACAATCACTAAATTTGATTTTTTCTATCCCACCCAAAGAAACAGAAAAAATATTGCTTGATGCAGAAAAGGGGAAAATTAAATCAGCTTGGTTTGTCTTCGGTAGCAAACCAAATAATATCTCTCAAATTGCTGCTGAAAAAGACATAGAAATTATCTACGGTTATTGTCCAATGATGTTTCTCAACCGCAAAGGAATTCACCGATTTCATTATCTAATTAAATCGTGGTTCAGCTCGTAAGAAATAATCAATATTCAGAATATTCCATTATTTGCGGTTGTTGTAGGTAATGTAAATCGAGTATACCAGGAAATTTATGCTTCTTGCGTCTCTTGATATAAATCGGAAAGCAGATAATGAATTACCTTCACAATATCGTCGATTTTTTTCTTTTTCACATAATTATTAAATCTTTCTATTTTTGCTTTCAAAGTTGGATTTGCGTTAATTACCGCCAGATTCCTTTTTCGCAATGAAATCAAAGTGTTATTTGTTTTTTCTTCGCGTTTGGTTTCTTGAATAGCCTTCTGCTGACGATAAAGCTGAATTTCCCTTGCATTTAAAGGTATGTATCTCTTATTTGTTGACAATTTCAATTCCTTTTATTTGTTTTTGCACACTAATCACATAATTAACGAAAGATGCAACAATTAATACAACGGATAAATACATTAAAATTGTATAAATATCTCTAAGATTAACTATTATTGATAAAATCGTTATTCCAACCGTCAGAGCAGTAATTTTGCCGAGCCAATTCGACGGCGGAACTATTTTAATTTTCGTTGAAATGACCGCTCCACCAATTAATATTAACAAATCTCGAGAAATTACTGCCAAAATAAACCACAATGGTAGCCTATTCTGCAAAAAAAGCACGATTACCAACACTGCAATAAATAACTTATCCGCAAGTGGGTCAATTATCTTGCCTAATTCTGATGTTTGATTATATTTACGGGCAATAATCCCGTCCGTTATGTCAAGCAAACCAGCAATTAACGCAAGAGTTGCTGCCCATACGTTTTCACCATTCCACAAAAGTATACCCGCTGGCGCAATCAGTAGTAATCTTATAAAGCTCAATACATTCGGTATTGTCCAGACCTTATTTGCTTCTTTTTTTAACAAATAGTATTCCTAAAAATACTGACATAATAATTCCAGGCATCATTGGTTCAAAATTATGTGTGAAATATAAAAATTCCAACCCAAATTTTACACTATACTCATTCGATAAAGTCCAGAATAGCGTAATTAATATCGTCAAAATCATTATCAAAAGGCTGTGTTTCCTTGCCAGATAATACTTTTTCGTATATGAAACCGTTAGCGGTATAATCAACGCAGGAACAGCAATAGATGAAGTTTTGTATATCAAATCAATTGCCGATGGTATTGCGATTGCAAGCAATATCCCTAAAACACCTGTTAGAATTAGCCCAATCTTTGTCCCAAGCGTGTGAGATAATTTCTTAAAAAACAGCGGGAATATATCATTCCCAAAAGTTGCTGCACTGATAAATGAATAACTTTCCAGTGTGCTCATAACTGTTGCAATCACCGCCACCAGAAACAACCCTTTCCACAAATTTGGCATAACAGCATCAGCAAGTACTGGATACGCATCCAGCGGCGACTGCAATTGCAAATACGCAGCTGAATATAGCCCCGTCGTCAATGTCAAAAAATCGAATATACACCAGAAAACTATCGAAATCAATATCCCATTCTTTGCTGTTTGTGGGTTTTTCGCTGCGGCACACCTCTGATGAAAACTCGGGTCTATAAATGTCTGAAACGCTATTATATACCACGCAAGAACATATTGCCACGACAGCGTTCCCGTTGCCTTTAAATGTTCGGCAGGTAATTTGGCAATCATCTCATCAAACGAACCCAATTTCACCAAACAAAAATATAGCAGCCCACCAAAACCTATATACATAAAAATAAATTGAGCTGTATTTGCAATTATATCGGCTTTCAGTCCCCCGTGATAAATAATTAATAGTGAAACAACTGTCCCTAATATCAGCGAAACAGCCAAACTCCAACCCGTGAAAAGCTCAATCAATTTCCCAAGTATTAAAATATACGCCGCTGGTATTGTGATTACTAATATTATTGCAGATGATATTGCACTTGCTTTGTTGCCATAAGTTAGTTTTATCTGTTCTGGTATTGTTGCCGCCGCAGAAGCACGAATTCGCTTCGCCACAAAAATAGCAAAAAACAACGCAGCTATATAATACGGAAATGCAAAACAAAAAAATGCTACAATTCCGTAATTGTATACAAACTCACCCATTCCCATTATGTTGCCATACCAGGTCGCTACAAGCGAGGCAACAAAAAATGGCAAAGTTACACGCCTTCCTGCTAATATGTAGCTTTCCTTATTTTCGCTTTTATCTTTGCGTGTAAATCTTATTCCGATTGCCAATATTATTGCAAAATATAATGCAATTATCAGTATATCAATCAAATTCAGCGACATATTATTTTAAGTTCTGTTTGAAATACTCAACAGTTCTAATCAAACCTTCTTCAAATGTTACTCTCGGCTCCCAACCACACTCATTTTTTAATTTATTGTATGAAATTACGCTACGCCTTTGTTCTCCAATTTTTGCTGGTCCGTGATATTCCTCACATTTCGACCCCGTAAGCTTTTTGAGTTTATGGAAAATTGTATTCACATTTGTTTCAATTCCCGTTCCGACATTATATATCCCATCAATTTTTTCTTCGAGTGCCCTTATATTCGCTTCCACAACATCATCTATGTATATGTAATCTCTTGTGATTAGCCCGTCGCCGTTTATTACGGGTTGTTCGCCTGTAAGCATTTTTCCGATGAAGATTGCTACAACACCTGCTTCACCTTTTGGGTTCTGTCTTGGACCATAAACGTTCCCGTAACGCAGCGAAACAGTCTTTATCCCGTAGCTATTGTTGTAATAAAACAAATACTTTTCATTTGCAAGCTTCGCAATTCCATAAGGCGAACACGGATTAGTAGGATGCTCCTCGTCCGCTGGAAATTGCACCTGTTCGCCATAAATTGTTCCGCCCGACGAAGCAAAAACAATTTTCTTCACACCTGTATTTTTGCATGCTTCGTATAAATTAATACTTCCGATTATGTTCGTGATAGCGTCTTCTCTGGGATTATCCACTGAAAACCGCACATTCATCTGTGCTGCCTGATGATAGACTACTTCAAATTTCTCCTTTTCGAAAATATCGTGCAGTCTCTCTTCATTTATATCTATTTCTATAAATTTTGAATTTTTATTTAAGTTTTCTATTTTTCCCGTCGATAAATTATCAATTACTGTTACATCATATCCATTTTCAATCAATCTATCAACAATGTGCGAGCCGATAAATCCAGCACCGCCCGTTACGCAAATTTTCATTTTTCCTCCTTTCTTTTATTTCTTGTATTTACTTCAAAAATTGAATAATCAATCCTTTGTGGTCTATCCTGCGAAAATCTAAATCCTGGCAAATAATATTTCGTCTCCTCATCCACTATTAGTGGTTGAGGTAAATATTCGCCTGGAACGTTATTAATCATTATAATATTCTCCGCTTTTTTATCTACAATTTCAATTGTAATTGCGTCGGCACTCACGCTTATTAATCCATCAGGTTGCCCATCTGTTTCAATAAAATACAACGAACGAGCATTGCCTTCAGCAACAATCTGCCTCAAAGAATCGCTTTCGAATTCAATTGTGATGATTTTTCCCGACATCTGGTCTTTTCTTGCGGCATTCATTGTATCATTCTGGCTCACACTAAAAGCACTCGAAACGGCATCAATCCTTCTTAATTTGTTGTTCTCCAATTGCACAATTATCGTATCAGCGAATAGTTGCGTCGAATCATACCATAAAATAGGGAATTCTTCAAGAAAAATTATATCTTTTGCTTTATAATAAATTGTATTTTCTGCTCTTGCTTGTAGATTATTTCTTATTACTTCGACATTCCCCCGTGCAAGATACCTCTCGTTGTCCGCTTCTCTTATTGCTTCCATCTTATTCGCAGAAATAAAGAGTGTATCCCGACTATCCGCACCGCTCGAATCAATCTGCAAAAGTTTCGGGTTTCCATACACTTCCGATAAATTCTGCATCGGAACGTTAACAACAGAATCGCCCGCTAATTTTGCGTTTGTGTATTTACCGATAATCAAGACATTTCCCCATGCATTGGACACTCTATTGTTTCTGTTGTGCGTAACGAAATCCGAATAAATAATCGTTGAATCATCTTCAACTACAACATTTCCCGCAAAATTGGCTATTAAAGTTTGTGTCGAGTATGTTCCGTATTCGGCTGTTAATTGCGTTTCTTTATCAGTGATTTTTACTCCATTTTTGGCAGTTGCAATATAAGTATTCCCGTCATAATGAATTGTAGGCGATTTGAGCGTTATTGTGTTCTGCTTTATTACTACATTTCCAATCAAATCGTATTTATTCAAACCAATATATTGAATTGCATTGTCGCAAGTAATCCGAACATTTCCCTGTCTTAACCGCACATTTCCTGCAAGTCTTCTCACATTCGTTACGCTGTCCTGCTCGCCAATCAGTGCATCACTATATTCAAGTATTATTGGTTCGCTTGCATATAAGTTAATCAGGCATATTCCCACAAAGCACAAGATAAAAGTAATTTTTCGCTTGTATTTCATTTAAACAATTTTTCTCCAAAATATATAAGCAAACTAAAAAATTTTTTCATATTTTTAACATTCTTTATTTTGTAATTTTTACTAATTAATATTTGGGTAAATTATGAAACAGCAACTAATTGAGAAACTTCTCCGCTATGTAAAAGTCGATACTCAATCCGACCCAAACAGCGAAACTTTTCCATCAACAATGAAACAATTCGATTTGCAAAAAATCCTGTTAGAGGAACTCAAAAATTTGGGTATAAAAGATGCCGAACTCGACGATAAGTGCTATTTAATGGCTACTATTCCATCTAATATACCCGCTGACCATCCTGCTTATGGCAAAGTGCCTGTTATTGGCTTTGTCGCTCACGTCGATACTTCTCCTGATGTAAGCGGTGCAAATGTAAATCCTCAAATTATCGAAAATTATCAAGGTGGCGATATTGTCCTTCCTGCTGATAATTCAATTGTTATTACCGAAGCTGAAAACCCAAAACTTCGGGAATGTATCGGGCATACAATAATTACTACCGATGGAACAACTCTTTTAGGTTCAGACGATAAATCAGGCGTTGCCGCAATTATGCAACTTGCCGAAATCCTTATGAACAATCAAGATATTCTTCACGGCGATATTCGCATTTGCTTCACTCCCGATGAAGAAATCGGACAAGGCACTAAATACTTCAATATTGAAAAATTCGGTGCAAAATACGCTTATACAATTGATGGCGATATGCCCGGCGAACTGAACAAAGAAACTTTCAGTGCCGACGCTGCTATCATCCGCACCTTCGGACGAGATATCCACCCCGGTAGTGCAAAAGATATTATGGTCAATTCAATTCGTGCGATGGCTGATATTATTGCCCGTATGCCCAAAAATATGGCTCCCGAAACTACCGAAGGATACGAACCCTACATTCATCCTCACAATATCGAAGGTAGCGTCTCAAAAACCGAACTTAAAATCCTTTTGCGTGATTTCCGCACCGAAGGCCTCGAAGAACAAAAGAAAATTTTGCAAAACATTATCGACGAAGTTCAGCAACTTCACCCCAAAACTAAAATCGAAATGGAAGTCAAATTCCAGTATAGAAATATGCTCGATAGCCTCGAAAAATGCCCCGAAGTATTGGATAATCTCTGGGAAGCCGCTATTCGTGCAGGGGTTCAACCTTACTGGAAGCCTATTCGGGGTGGAACAGATGGTTCCCGCCTTACCGAAATGGGATTGCCTACACCTAATATTTTCACCGGCGGTCAAAACTTCCACGCTAAAACCGAATGGGTGTCTGTCGATGCTCTACAAAAATCTGTTGAAACTATGCTCGAACTATGCAAAATATATGTTGAAAAATCAATTTAACTATTTGGGAGATTAAATGGAACATCAAATTGGTAAAAGTGGATTGCCTGAGAATGCTCACCGTGAGCTCAAACCCGGCGAAGAATACCATCCCGTTATGCCTGCAAACCTTGTGTTCCCAGAAGTTACACTTTGGTCGGTCTTTTGGGGTTTATTTATGGCAGTTGTTTTCTCTGCTGCCGCTGCATATTCCGGTCTTAAAATTGGGCAGGTCTTCGAAGCCGCTATCCCGATTTCTATTATTGCTGTCGGGCTTGCTAATTTCGCCAAGAAAAAAAATGCCTTGGGACAAAACGTAATTATTCAGTCCATTGGTGCAAGCTCGGGTGTTATTGTTGCTGGTGCTGTCTTTACTATCCCGGCTCTTTATATTTTGAAGCTCGATGTTAAATTTTTCCAGATTTTCTTTTCTTCACTATTAGGTGGCTTCCTTGGTATTCTTTTCCTTATTCCTTTCAGAAAATACTTCGTTAAAGATATGCACGGGAAATTCCCATTCCCCGAAGCTACCGCTACAACTGAAATACTTGTTACAGGCGAAAAAGGCGGCAATCAAGCTGGAATATTAATTACCAGTGGGTTGGTCGGTGGTCTTTTCGATTTTATGTTCTCTACTCTTCGTCTGTGGGAAGAAGTCTTCACTTCTCGCGTTGTTGCCGCAGGCGAATATCTTGCTGAAAAAGTAAAATTAGTTTTTCAATTTAATATCTCTGCTATGATTGTTGCTTTCGGCTACTTAATCGGTCTGAAATACGCAACAATTATTACCGTTGGCTCGCTTCTTGCTTGGTGGGTTCTTATCCCGTTGGTAAGCTACATTGGTGGCGTTGCCACAGGCGACGGAACGAATATTTTTGCAACAATGTCCCCAGAAGTAATTTTCCGTGATTACGTCCGCCATATTGGTATCGGTGCTATTGCTATGGCTGGTATTATTGGCATTCTTAAATCATCTAAAATCATTGGCAGTGCTTTCGTGCTTGCTTACAATGGTATTACTGGAAAAGGGAAAAAAGATGCTTCCGGCGAAGACATTCGCACTCAACGCGACATAAAAATGACCTTTGTCGTTATGTTTAGCCTTCTTACAATTATCGCAATCTTTATTTTCCTTGCAACGGGAATTAATATTACTCTTTCGCAAGCAGTTGTTGCTTTGTTCACTGTTGTTATTATTGCTTTTCTTTTCACAACTGTTGCAGCAAATGCTATTGCTATCGTCGGAACAAACCCCGTTTCAGGTATGACGCTGATGACCTTAATTTTATCCTCCATCGTTTTAGCACAAGTCGGGCTAACAGGCGAACAAGGTATGCTTAGCGCTCTGATTATTGGTGGAATTGTTTGCACTGCATTGTCTATGGCTGGTGGCTTTATTACTGACTTGAAGATTGGTTATTGGCTCGGCTCTACTCCGAAAAAGCAACAATCCTGGAAGTTTCTGGGAACACTCGTCTCTGCTGCAACCGTCGGGCTGGTCATCTTTATGCTTAATTCTTCTTATGGCTTTACCGCAGATGATTATCTGATTAATCAAGGTAAATTCTCGAAAGAGCAAATCGAAGCAGTCCACAACAACACTGCTGCTCCCGAATTAATTGCTAAATACAAAGACGAAGTGCAAAAAGCTGACCCGCTTGTTGCTCCACAGGCTAATGCTATGGCTGCTGTTATTCAATCTCTTATGTCGCCCAATCCTAATATCAAGTGGACGCTATACCTTGTGGGTGCAATTATCTCTATTCTTATGAATATGATTGGCATTTCTCCGCTTGCTTTTGCACTCGGTATGTTTATTCCACAGCAGCTCAACACACCGCTTATCGTTGGTGGCTTCCTCTCTTACCTTGTTGGTCGTTCCTCGCAGGATAAAGATTTAGTCAATGCCCGTCACCAAAGAGCCACTCTAATCGCATCTGGATTTATCGCTGGTGCTGCTTTGTTTGGTGTCTTCGGTGCTTTACTCAAATTCTTCAAAATTGATGCAAGCCTGGATATCTGGGCGAACGGCTCGAAAGGCGGCGAATGGCTCGCAATTGTTATGTTCATCTTGCTGATGCTTTATTCCGCTTGGGAAACAATGCGCGCTAAGAAAGAAGAATAATTGAAAATTATCATATTATTTATTAGGCTATATAAAGAAGGAACTTTTTCATAACCTTCGGAAGGCTTTCGCCCTTCCGAAGGTTTTTTCCATAAGCATATTAGTGGTTCGTCATTTCAACGTTACAAAAAAATCTTCTAATTGTTCTCATTTTATTTCTCTTGTGAGACAATCTCTAAGATTTTCTACTTGATAGAGAAAAATCTTATTCACCAATAATCTTTACCAGAACGCGTTTGCGTCTTTTTCCATCAAATTCGCCGTAAAAGATTTGTTCCCACGGTCCGAAATCAAGTCTTCCATCTGTGATAGCAACGACAACCTCTCTACCCATAATTTGACGCTTCAAATGTGCGTCTGCGTTATCTTCGAAACCATTGTGGGCATATTGTTCGTAGGGCTTTTCGGGTGCTAATTTTTCCAGCCACCTTTCAAAATCACTATGTAACCCCGATTCATCATCATTAATAAAAACTGATGCTGTAATATGCATCGCATTAACAAGCACAAGCCCTTCTTTCACACCGCTTTCTCTAATGCACTCCTCCACTTGACGCGTGATATTGATAAATTCACGTCTGTTTCTTGTATTGAACCATAATTCTTTGCGAAAACTTTTCATATTTTCCTCTATTTATGATAAACCAAATTTCCATCGATGAATACTGACTTTGCAGTTCGCTTGTCAATATTATACATCAATGCTCTCAAATATTCTTCTTCTTTTAGTTCAGCACTTTTATGCACTTCCGCTAACTCAAATACTGCGGCATCAAACTTCTTTCCAATTTCAAAATTTCCCACTTCTTCCGAAATTCCTAAATATTCAGCCGCTTTAATTGTAGACAGGCAAAATGCAGTATCTGCTTCAATCACAATATTTGGTTCGTCATTCTGCACTGATAATAATTTCGACACTTCGCAAGCCTCCATTCCTTCATTTAGCATCGATAAACTATATCCAGCTGCAACGTCCGTTCCTAATCCAACTTTTAACCCGCAATCAATGTATTTCTTTGCCTGCATTATCCCACTTCTCAAAAATTTATTCGAAGTAGGGCAGTGGGCAATTATACAATTTCTGTCCCGAATTTTTTCTATTTCTGCCTCATTCAAATATATGCAATGGGCAAGTATTGTCCGCGATGTCAGCAAATTATACTTATCATATACGCTTGTGTAATTTTCAACTTCGGGAAATTGCAGTTTTACTTCCTGCAACTCTTTTTTGCTCTCTGCAAGATGTGTCTGAACGAAAAATCCGTCAGATGCTGCAATTTCCCCAACTCTACGCAATAATTCATCCGAGCAGGATAAAGCAAAACGCGGCGACAGCACAAACTCACATTTATTTCTTTTATGCCATTTATCTGCAATCGAAAAAATATCTTTAATAACCTGTTCTGTGTTTTGGATAATCATATCGGGCGTGTTTCTATCCATCAAAGGCAGCCCAATGAACGAACGCACACTCAATTCGTCTGCAATTTCAAAAGCAATTTCGCAAGCTTGCTTCTGTGGCGACGAATACATTACAGCCGTAGTTGTCCCCTTGCTTATCAAATCTTTGAAAAACAACTCAGTGCTGTCGACGGCAAAATTTTTCTCAGAAAATTTCGCTTCCAGCGGGAAAATATAATCATTCAGCCACTCTAATAATTCTCCCTTGCCAATCCCAATTGCACGGAACTGCGGAATATGCGTGTGTAAATCAATCAATCCTGGAATAATTATTTTATCCTCAAAATCGTAAAATACGTCAAACTGTATTTCATTTATTTCAATATCTTTCTCAATTTTCTCTATTATTCCATTATTAATTAAGATGCAGTAATTATTCAAAACTTCCACCGAATAATCAGTTTTTGGATTAAGAAATATTCCTTTAATCAGCTTCCTCATTATTTTACAACCTCTGCTTGTTTTATTCCATTTATTTTTAATATTTCCTCCAATACTCTGTTTATGTTAGATTTATTTGTTATTTTAAGTGTAATTACGCCGTCGAATATAGTATCTATTGTATTGATATTCACGCTGTTAATACTTGCATTCCCGGATTTAATTATCGATGCAGTTATATCTTGCAGCATATATTCTCGGTCGTCTCCAACCACTCTGATTTCAATCAAGAACGATTTTTCAGGCAAATCTTCCCACGTTACCTTAGCTAAATCTTCTTTATGGGTATTCAATACTTTCTCAATACTTGGGCAATCAATCTTGTGAATTGTAGCAAAATTATTGCTCAATTTCACCGCAATTATTTCTTCTCCGGGCTTCGGATTGCAACAATTTGCATAAGTAATTGTAGTATTTTGATTGATTTCCAGATTAGGAATTTTACTGAAAAATGATTGTATTTCATCAGAGAAAGGCAAGTCACTCTGTATATCTTGCACTTTTTTCAGTAAGAAATCATTAATTTTTGTTTGATTGACTGATTTATCAGCAAGTGCAGCATAGAAATCTGATATATGGATAAATTTCAATGATTTAAGTAATTTTTCAATTTCCTCGTCGCTTAACGAAATACCAAGTTCTTTCAGCTTGTTAGTCCAAATTTGTTTTCCTTCTGCTTCGTATCGCTTTATTTCATCTCTGAAATATTTGAGCAATGCCTGGCTTGCCTTACCGGTTGTTACCCATTTGAGCCATTCTTTTGTTGGCTTTTGGCTTTTCGAAACAAGTATTTCCACTCTGTCGCCGTTTTCCAGCTTATAATATAATGGTGCAACTCGTCCGTTAATTTTTGCTCCAATTGCGTGATACCCTACTTTTGTGTGTATTTCGAAAGCAAAGTCCAATGCAGTTGCACCGCGTGGCAATTTTTTAAGCTCATTTGCAGGTGTGAAAACATAAATATCTTCGATAAATAAGTTGCGTCTTACCGATTCCAGTAGTTCAGGCGTCTTCTCATCGCCCGCATTTTCAAATATTTCACGAACATCATCCATCCATTTCTGTAAATGCGCATCTTCTATCAAAGAACTCGATTTTATACCACTCTTGTATTTAAAATGAGCCGCAACGCCCTTTTCTGATACAATGTGCATCTGACGTGTCCGAATTTGTATCTCAACAGGTTTATTGCCGGGTCCGACAACTGCCGAATGAATTGATTGATAGCCATTCTTTTTTGGTGCAGATATATAATCTTTGAACGTTTCCGGAACAGGGGGATAAATCCCCGCTACTATACCATAAACATAAAAGCACATATTCTTGTCATCCGTGTCAAGAATTACTCTTACTGCAAATAAATCATACAACTCATCAATAGATTTCTGCCTTAATATTGTTTTATTATATATTGAATAAATATGTTTTGCACGACCCGTGATTTCAAATTTAATTTTGAGCTTCTTTAATAACTCATCTTTCGATAATGCTTTTTCTATTGGTTCAATGAATTTTACAACATATTCATCTCGCTCTTGTCGGGTCAGCTGCAATGCCTTTCTTATTGCTTCATATTTATCAGGATGCAAATACTTAAATGCTAAATCTTCTAATTCCCACTTGATATTTCTCAATCCAAATCTATTTGCAAACGGTGCATATATTTCAAGCGTTTCTCGCGATGCTCTTTCCTGACTTTCTTTGTTCAGCGATTCCAGAGTTCGCATATTGTGCAGTCTATCTGCAAGCTTAATAAGTATAATTCTCACATCTTTGAACAAGGCAAGCAATAGCCGACGATAATTCTCCGCTTGCACCTCACTATTTATATGTTGGCTTTCCACATATTTAATCTTTGATACACCGTCGACAATTTGTGCTACTTCCGCCCCAAACTCGCGACGAATATCTTCATAACTGTATAATTCACCTTCATCAATAACATTATGCAAAAGCGCTGCTATCACCGAGTCTTCATCGAGCGGAATTTCTCGCATAACTATCCGTGCTACTTCTAACGGATGAGTGTAGAAAGGTTCGCCTGATTTCCGAAGCTTATTCAAATGTGCATTGTAGCACATTTCAAAAGCTTTTCTCACTCGATTTTCGTCAAACTTCGGTAAATGTAACTTGCATTCGTTTAATAATAATGTTAAATCATTTTGTGGGTTTTCTCCAATGCGGTATTCATCTGTGATTAGTTCGCTTTTCTTACGTAGTCCTAAATCAAAACTTATTTTCATTTTCTATCTTTAATATATTATTTCAATTATTATATTCAACAATGTTTTAAACGATACATATTGTTATTTATTTATCTTTTTATGTTATTTTTGCATACTATTTGTTTAGTCGGGAATTTATGAAAGCTATATTAATAATAATACTCTGGTTTGCATCTTTTTCATTTGCCATTTCCGATAATATTATTGTTAACGATATAATTATCCAGCGTAGCGATGTATTTGAAAAAAACGACAAAGATTGGTTCTTTGCAGCTCCACTATTGAACTTCTTGCATACAAAAACAAAAGAATATGTTATCAAAGATGAATTGCTCTTTCGAAAAGGTTCTTCTGTTTCAGAAGAATACCTTTTAGAAACTGAAAGAAACTTGCGTTCGACCGGGTTGTTTACAAATGTTAGAATTGAACTCGATAGCGTCAGCACCGATTTATACAATGTTTATGTGTTAACAAAAGACAGGTGGTCTCTATATCCCGTGCCAAAAGGCAAAACAGGTGGTGGCTTCTCGCAATATGGTGCAACAATCGACGAAAACAACCTTTTCGGTACGGGCACTAAAATTTCTGCTGAAATACTCAACAGGAAAGAAAATAACATTGGCTGGCAGTCTCGATTTGAACTTGCTCAACGCCGATTTTTTAGAACTGATTTCAGTCTTTATGCGCAATACCTATCGAACAAATACCGAAACTCATATTATTTTTCTCTTGCAAAGCAATATCTTACTCTCGACGACAACTTCTCTTATGGCTTTAGCTCAGATTTCCATAACGGCAAAGAATTTATTTATCTAAAAGATGGTCATATTCTAACAACTATTGATGAAAAAAAAATAGATGTGTGGTTCTCTCGTGCGTGGTCTCGCCAGGATAGAGTTTTCTTTAGCATTTTAGGACAATATCATCAAGCCAATCGTGAAAAACCTGATTACGAACGCGCTTTTGATAATTGCGGGAAGCTTCTTTTCGGGTTTTCCTCAATTTCCGAAGATTTCTTCGCAGTTAATAAAGTAAATTCATATTTTTACGAAGATTTAGTCATTGGGGGGTGGGGAAGTGCTATATTAGGCAAAATCTTTCCTATCGGCAATAAAGGTGAAAGTTTCTACTACGTAGCAGGAGAAGGCGAAAAGTCATTCTACACAAATAATCTATATGTGTTTGCTCGTCTGGTTGGTGCAAGTGCATTCAAACGTGCATCAGGTTACTTTACTTACCAAGAATTTTACGGCAATTTGTTTTATAAACTGTTCGATAATGTAGTTTTCACAACCAGAATTCAGCAACAAACTGTATGGAACTGGCAAAATATTCGTCAATTGATACTTGATAGCGATATTGGTCTTCGCGGTTACAAACTTTACGAAAACACCGGGGACAATCGCATTATTACTAACACCGAAATTCGCTATTTCCCTGATATTCCAATATCTGTTTTCAATCTCTCATTTGTTTCCTTTGCTGACCTTGGAACTGTTTGGCGGCAACAGTCAAAGTTGAGTAAATCTCAATTCTTGCTTGCAACTGGTGCCGGTCTTCGCCTACATTTTAATAAATCTGATAATCCTAAACATATTTTGAGAATAGATTTTGCCTATAATCACCATACAAAAAAATTTGGCGAAGTAATCATTGCATTCGAACAATTTTTCTCTGCTTTCAGAAACCATCAATTTAAATTACCTCAAATTCACGGTCTCGAATTCGACGGTGATTAGTATTATTTAATAATATTTTCAAAATCATTTTGTAAATTTGTTTTTTGTATAACAAGAAAGTTTTAATTGAAATGTTCCTCGAAGATAAAGCTCGACCAAACTGTGCAGTTGTTGGCGTTTATGGTCATCCGCAGGCTGCTCTGATTGCGTATTATGCACTTCACGCTCAACAACATAGGGGACAGGAAGCATCTGGTATTTCAACATTCTATTATGATGAAACAAAGAAAAAAATGCGCTACGCATATACTCGTGGCGAAGGACTTGTTTTGGATGTTTTCTCCGACAGCAAAATATTCACCGAAGTGTTAATCGGTTCCTCTGCGGTTGGTCATAATCGCTACTCTACAACCGGCTCCTCCACTCGTGCTAATATACAGCCGTTCAATATGACTTACCACTCTGGAATTTTATCCCTTGCTCATAACGGCAATCTTACTAATACAAAATCATTACGCAATAAATTAATAGATGAAGGCACGATTTTCCAAACAACCACCGATTCAGAACTTTTTATGCACCTAATCGCTCACAGCAGAAAAAAAACTCATCTTGAACAGATTCGCGAAGCCTTGCAAATCGCTCACGGTGCTTATTCACTTGTTATTCTGACCGAAAACTCTCTTTTTGCAGCACGCGACCCGCACGGTGTTCGTCCTCTGAGCATTGGCAGGATAAAATTAGAAAATAATCGCTACGCTTATATTGTTGCTTCCGAAACCTGTGCATTCGATATTGTTAATGCTGAATACATACGTTCAGTTGCTCATAACGAAATAATTGAAATTGACAATGAGACTTTGGAAACCGGGAAAATCAAATCATATAAAATTATTGATGAAACACCCATCGCTAAACACTGTATTTTTGAGTATATATACTTCTCTCGTCCCGATAGTAAAATCTTTGGTCACAGTGTGGACAAAGTACGTCGCAAACTTGGCAAATACTTGGCATTAGAATCGCCTGTACCAAACGAAGATGATGAAAAAGTATTCATCATTCCCGTCCCCGATAGTGCAAATACCGCAGCTTTGGGTTTTGCCAAGAAAAACTCTGAACAAGGCTTCCCTTCCTCCTTTGAAATTGGCTTGATTCGTAGCCATTACGTCGGACGTACTTTTATTGCTCCCGGTCAAGATAACCGAGTATTTAGAGTAAAAACAAAATTTAACACCGTTCGAGGTCTTATCGAAGGTCGCCACGTAGTCATAGTTGATGATTCAATTGTACGAGGAACTACTTCGAAGGCTCTTATTAAGCTTATTCGAGAGGCAAATCCTAAAAAAATATCTATGCGAATTATTTCGCCGCCAATTGTTTCACCTTGTTTTTATGGAATGGACTTCCCAAGCAAAGAAGAATTGATTGCTAATCATTATTCTTCAGAACAAGAAATAGCAAAAGCAATTGGTGTTGATGATTTGAAATATTTGAGCGTTTCGAAACTTATGGAGACCGTCCCCTATGATGATGGAATTGACTATTGCACTGCCTGCTTTACCTGCAATTACCCAATTCCCATAGAAGAAGAAATTTCAAAGGATAGCAACGAAAATTAATATTTAATAAAATGCCCTGCGTCTCCCACTCGCAGGGCTAATTGTCTTAAAATGAATTTATTTTAAGACAATTTTCATTTATAATTACGTTTTAAAAGGAAAATGGTTACAACAATAAAGATGTGGAAAAAAAATTACAGTGTTAATTTTTTTGCACTACATTTTTCTTGTCATTCTTGCAATAAAAAATCCATCAGTGTTATGAATATGTGGATAAAAAGTATAGTAAAATCTATCTTTTAAATCAGGCAAGGGTATTCTATGTTTGCTAAATCCTTCTGCAATCGGGCTTGGAGCAAATTCCGAATGTTCCGCAAGAAACCTCTCAACTACTATTTCGTTTTCTCTGGGCATTATCGAACAAGTTGCATAAACAAGCACTCCACCCTTTCTTAAAAATTGAGAATAATGCTTCAAAATTCTGTATTGAATTTCAGATAGCTTCTCGATTAGTCTTGGTGTTGTGCGGTATTTTTTCATTGGGTCGCGCCGAAGTGTTCCCATACCACTGCAAGGTGCATCGATAAGCACAGCATCAAACGACCTATTTCTAAAAAACTTAATGTTTTCATCAGCAATTCTTGGATTGTTGCTTTTATCAATTAAATATGGGAAAATTGTACTAATGTTTGCATTTCTTGCTCTTTTAGGAATTTCTTTTAATCTATTATATTCTTTATCAAGAGCAATGATTTTCCCTTTGTTATTTTGTAAATCAGCCAAATGCAAAGATTTACCCCCGGCACCTGCACAAGCATCCAGCACAACCCAGTCTTCATCAGGTGCCAACGCATAAGATACTAATTGGCTTGCCTCATCTTGAATTTCAATAATCCCATTTTTGTATAATGGGTTATCGTTCAAAAACAGTCTTTTGGATAGATTATAGGCAACAGGGGAAAGCTTGCATTTTTCGAGCGTAACATTATTTTTGCTCAATTCCTCTTCAATGTAGTGTACACTAATATTCTTATGTTGATTTATCCTGATTGTTATTGGTGCATTTTGAGTAAATGAAAAAGCTAATTTTGAAAAAAAATCAAAATTTTTATCGTTTTTTATTAATAATTCATTCATTATCCATTCAGGAAATGAATAATATAATTCAATATTTTTCAAGTAATTAACATCTAATAATGTATCGGTATTATTTGTATTTAAAAATGAATTTTTAATTAATTCATAATGAAAAGATAAATTTTTTTTCCAATATGTTAAAATATCATTCGTTAAGTAAAAAGTATGTTGAACAACTTCTGAAACCAGTTTATTTATATCAGTATAAAATGATTTTTCTTTTTGATTTAAATATTCGAAAATATTTGAGTATTGGTGAAAATCAGAGTTGGATGTAATTAGAAATAGAGTGTTGATTATCGTAATAATATCTTCTACTTTCGATTGGATACTTTCGTTCTTTGAAAAATAGTTTGGTAAATTTGAGTTTCTAATTAATCTTTCAGTTAGGTGTTCTAATAATGTTAGGTTTCTAAGAGTAACGAACAGAACATCAAGAACAAAGCGTCTGTCGTTACTTCCTAAACTACGCTTGGTTTTTAGAAACTCAGCAGCAACTTTATCGGTTGGAGCAGGATTCCGTTTCGCTATGCTTAGTAATAAGGCAGTGTTATCGATTAACCCAAGCAATCTCATTTTTTACCTTTTTTTATGCAAAATTAATTTTTTTATTTGTCTTTTACCTATAAAAAACTTAATTTTCGTCTGCAGCATAAGGAATTCTGCAACAAAATAATAATACAAGTGTTAATAATGGTAACATTTCTGTCTATATATGAGAATTGTTGTTTTTATTTATAAAATTATTTGTTATTTTAACACTCGATAGAGTAGTGTTTTTTGTTATTTTATATATGTTTAACATATTGTGGTATAGATTTTGCCTTATTTTTCGATGATAAAAATAAATATTGTTTCAATAAATTATGAGGAGCCGTAATGAAAAAAGCTCTCCTTTGCTTTTTTATAATTGTATTTTGCTCTACATTTTTTAATCATTCGCTGAACGCTCAAATCGAAATCAGGAAACAAGTTATTGTTTCTGGTGGATTTGTTGGCGTTAGCAATGGTGATTATAGAATGTCCGGAGCATTTGGTCAAACCGTCATTGGCAAACGTTCAATTCTTGAAGGAGAATTGGAGGTTGGGAACGTTGTTCACCAAGGCTTTTGGGTTCCCGAAGGTCTTGTAACAAGTGTTGACGAACCTGTCTTCACCTACAACACCCGAATTTCAAACTATCCAAATCCCGTCAATAATGTAACTACTTTCAAGTACAATCTTGAAAGTAATGCCTTTGTTACACTTCGTATTATTGATATGGTTGGAAACCAAATCATTGTCTTTCAGGATGAATTCCAATCCCAGGGCGAACACACATTCCAGTGGTATGCTCGCAACAACCAAGGGTTGGACCTCCCAAGCGGTTCATACATCTACGAACTTCTCGTTCAGCCAGCTGAACGCTCTGGTGCTTTTTCAGGCTCCACTTATTCATTAAGAAACGTTATGGTTATTGTTAAATAAACTTTGAAATGATGATTAAGTTTAAAATATATTTTGTTCAATTTATTAAGGTTTTCAAAATGAAGAAATTACTTTCACTTTTTGTGTTACTTTTAGGACTTATGCTTGCTGCTAATGTCAGCTATGCTAATGTTCCCAAAGTAATAACCTTCCAAGCTCAATTGCTTGATAGCCGGACAAATGCCCCGATTAATGGCAATGTTCCTATTACTTTCGAAATTTATGAATCTCAAACTGGTGGCAGCGCTCTTTGGGTAGAGCAGCAAAATGTTTCTGCCGAAAATGGTTTCATCAACGTTTATCTCGGCAGCAAAACACCATTCCCGAAGTTTATGAAATTTGATCAACAATATTGGGTGCAAATCACTGTTGATGGTAAAACATATCCACGCACCCAACTTACCTCCGTTCCATACTCAATGTATGCTTCAACTACTGATACTGCTCAATTCGCATATTTAGCAGAAACAGTTGTTGATGGCGCAATTACTCAATCAAAATTAGCTCCTGGTGTTCAGGCAATTCCTTGGGGACCTGCTGGTGGTGTTCTTTCGGGAACCTATCCTGATCCTCAACTTAACGTTACAGCTGTAAAAACAGCATTAAAGGGACAAATCACTGCTGATATGTTTGCCGATGATATCCAGCTAATCCCTGGTGGTCCTGCTGGTGGCGACCTCACAGGAACCTATCCCAATCCTCAACTCGGCTCCAATGTTGTGAAATACTGGAATATTGCTAACGAAGCAGTTATTACTCAGAAAATTGCTGACTATGCAGTTACTAACATAAAGATTGCTCCTGATGCAGTTACTAAAGATAAAATTGCTCAAAATGCTGTTGGCGATGAAGAATTAATCGCAACTGGTGTTACTCCTGGTACCTATGGAAACAAACTCAATATCCCTACATTCACTGTTGATGAAGATGGTCGTCTAACATTTGCTGACCAGGTCCCATTCATTCCTTTTGCTGATTCATACACTGGAAACGACATAGCATTTGATATCGCAGCTGAAAACAACCTTGCTTTGAAGGCTTCCCGCGGTACTGGCCGTGCTGCTGAAATTACTTCGAATTCAAGCTACCCAACCGGTTGGGTTATTGGCAGCCTCGACCCGAATGATGAAGTAGATGCAACTTTGGTTGTTCGCAACACAAGCTCAGATCCTGACAAACCTGCAATCAAAACTTATGGCGACATTATTGTTAATAGTAGTATTTTTGCTACTAATCTTTATGCAACTAATCAAATTGTTGTTGGAAGTGGTTCAAACACAATAGTAATTACTCCTCCTGCAAATGAGGGCGATCCATTGAATTTTGACGGTAGCGTAAGTATCAATGGCAATCTTACTGTTACAGACACAGTTTTTGCAAATACATTAGCTGGCAATCTTGATTGGAGCTATGTGCAGAACGCGCCACCATTTTTAATTAGCGAGAGTGATCCTGTATTTGGAGCGAGTGCAGCATCTGGGATTACATCGTCAGACATAACGAATTGGAACACAGCATATAGCTGGGGCAACCATGCAACAGCAGGATATTTAACTAGCGAGAGTGATCCTGTATTTGGAGCGAGTGCAGCATCTGGGATTACATCGTCAGACATAACGAACTGGAACACAGCATATAGCTGGGGCAACCATGCAACAGCAGGATATTTAACTAGCGAGAGTGATCCTGTATTTGGAGCGAGTGCAGCATCTGGGATTACATCGTCAGACATAACGAATTGGAACACAGCATATAGCTGGGGCAACCATGCAACAGCAGGATACCTAACCTCTGTTACCACCGACGCTACCCTCACCGGCGACGGCACTACTGGCGATCCATTAGGTATTAATCTGAATAATGAAAATCTCTGGACAGCTCAACAAAGTATCAATGCTAATGTTGCTGATGGATTTGCTTTGTTTGTAACTAATCCTAATTCAACTGGTTCTGCTGCATACTTTAATACTGACAATCCTAACTATGCTACTGTTGTTATTGAACAGGATGATGCTACTGGTACTGCTCTGCAAGTAGCAGGCAATACTATTACTGATGGTACTGCTATTATTACTAATTCTGATGCAAACTTCAGCGGCACTCTGTTGTCGGCTCAAATTGCTGAGCAAAATGATGGCGTGGCTGCAATCTTTAGTTCAAACAACTTAAATTCCGCCGATGCTACTGTAACTATAGAACAAGCCGGTGCTGGTATTGCTCTTCGCACTACCGGTGATGTAGAAGTAACAGGCGAAGTAGAAGCAACTGAATTCAAAGGCAATATAGATTGGTCTTATGTTCAGAATAAACCTACAAGCTTACCTCCAAGTGGAGCAGCAGGTGGTGACCTTACCGGTACATATCCAAACCCAACAATAGCAAACGATGCTGTAACAACAGCAAAGATCGCCGATAACGCAGTATCAACAACGAAAATCCAGGATAATGCAGTAACAGATGCAAAAATACAGAGTGTATCTTGGGGTAAAGTAACAGGAGCCCCAACAAGCTTCCCACCGACGGGAGCAGCAGGTGGCGACCTTACCGGCACATATCCAAACCCAACAATAGCAAACGATGCAGTAACTAACGCAAAAATCGCCGACAATGCGATATCAACAGCTAAAATCCAGGATAATGCAGTAACAAATGCAAAAATTGCCGATAACGCTGTAACAACAGCTAAAATTCAGGACAATGCGGTAACAGATGCAAAAATATTGAGTGTAGATTGGAGTAAAGTTACAAATGCCCCAACAAGCTTCCCACCGACGGGAGCAGCAGGTGGCGACCTTACCGGTACATATCCAAACCCAACAATAGCAAACGATGCTGTAACAACAGCAAAGATCGCCGATAACGCAGTATCAACAACGAAAATCCAGGATAATGCAGTAACAGATGCAAAAATACAGAGTGTATCTTGGGGTAAAGTAACAGGAGCCCCAGCATTTATTACCTCCGTCAACACCAACACTACCCTCACCGGCGATGGCACAACAGGCAATCTACTTGGTATAAATCTCTCTAACCAAAATAGCTGGTTAGCCCGTCAGGCTATTAATGCTAATGTTGCTAACGACTACGCTTTCTTTGTTACAAATCCTGCTACTAATGGTTCTGCTGCTCAATTTACTGTTAATTCTAACTATCCTTCGGTTGTCATTGAAAATCAAGGCACTGGAAACTCACTCGAAGCTATTGGTAACGTCTATGTTGAAGGCGACTTAGCAATTTCCGATGGCACTTATTCCGGTACTTTCCAACTTGGCGCTTTAGCAGACGACCGCACCTACACTCTCCCCGATGCTAGTGGTACCATCATATTAAACACTACTTTGCCCGCAGAGACCGACCCCGTATGGACAGCAGCAATCGCTGCAAATACAAATATTGCAGGTAGCTGGACATTTGATAATAATTTAACTGTCAGTGGAACATTTGCGACAAATAATTTAACAGCAACAGGAACAGTAAGTCTTCCAAATAACTCAATTACCGATGCAATGGTAAACAGTGTAACTTGGAGCAAGATAACCGGCACACCAACAACGCTGTCAGGCTATGGAATAACAGATGCACAACCATTGAACACTGAATTAACAGCAATTTCAAACGGAACCTGGACAGGTGCTAATTCAATAACTACTTTAGGTACAATAACAACAGGTACTTGGAATGGTAGTTCGATTGCAGATGCATATGTAGACAACAACTTAACAATCAATAATGGAACAATAAGCAATTCAACAATTACAGTTGCAGATAATGTGTTTACTATGCAAGATAATGACGACAATACAAAAGAAGCTAAATTTGAATTAAGTGGAATAACAACTGGAACAACAAGAACTTATACATTACCAGATAACAGTGGGACAATTGCTTTATTAAGTGACATTCCAGCAGCAGAGACCGACCCCGTATGGACAGCAGCAATCGCTGCAAATACAAATATTGCAGGTAGCTGGACATTTGATAATAATTTAACTGTCAGTGGAACATTTGCGACAAATAATTTAACAGCAACAGGAA
>Ga0208826_1000062_pt1 | contig 127009 bp, 108 predicted proteins | sample AD_UKC115_MetaG_FD_184451 | JGI IMG/M metagenome (GOLD analysis project Ga0208826, IMG submission 184451) | Active sludge microbial communities of municipal wastewater-treating anaerobic digesters from Hong Kong - AD_UKC115_MetaG (SPAdes)... | ecosystem: Engineered > Bioreactor > Anaerobic >... | reverse complement strand
GGAGGCGCAGATCGGCGCGGGGGCGAGGATCAGCGTGCCCGAGGAGCTGCTGAACGACTTCAACAAGGCGAACGTCGCCCACATCGCCATCACCGCCGACAAGGACGTCGAGACCGGCGGATACATCCTCGGCGCGGGGACGTGGAGGTACGGGATCTTCGGCGCCGAGACCGTCGATCAGTCGCGCAGCCTTGATCTCCGGGGCTACCATGATCGCGCTCGGAAGTACCTGATGCCCTTCGTCGAGAGCCAGGGCACGCGCCGGATGGACGGACGGTTCAAGACTCAGGAGGGGGGGACTTTCCACGGCGTTCGGGGCGCGGGTGGGCACGAATACCAGGCCGGCGACTATAGCCTCGATCACGGCACGGTGCTGTGGTGGCTCGCGGAGCATTACCTCCTCACCCGCGACGCCGCATGGCTTCGGAGCATCGCGCCGAACCTCATCGCCGCGTGCGACTACATCATCCGCGAGCGTCAGGCCTCCATGCTGACGGACGACTCCGGGGGGAAGGTGTGGGAGTTCGGACTCCTGCCGCCGTGTCACCTCGACGACAACCCCGAGTGGAAGTACTGGTACATCGTGAACGCGCTCGCATTCCGCGGGATGACATCCGCGGCGAGGGCTCTTCGTGAGATCAGCCATCCCGACGCAGGCCGACTCTCGTCCGAGGCTCAGGCTTTCGGCGATGACATCCGCCGCGCGCTCAGCCGCTCGATCGAGTTGTCTCCCGTCGCGCGCCTGGCCGATGGTACCTACGTTCCTCACACGCCGGTCCGATGCCGTCTCCGTGGGCGCGATGTCGGTTGGATTCGCGAATCGCTCTATGGCCCTCTGTTCAACGCGGACTGCGGCCTGATCGACCCGGACGCGCTCGAGACGGGGTGGATGCTGAGAGACTACGAGGACAACATATTCGTCAGCCGGTCGCTCGGCAGGCAGGTGGACCTGGAGCGCTTCTGGTTCAGCCAGGGAGGAATCACCGTCCAGTCGAACCTGCTCCCGAATCCCTTGATCTACCTGATGCGAGGGCAGGTGAAGCATGCGCTTCGGGCGTTCTACAACAGCATGGCCGCCAACCTCTATGCCGACGTGCGCTGCTTCACAGAGCATCCCGTCGAGGCATACGGGCTCGGCGCGGGACCGTTCTACAAGACGCCGGACGAGGCTGCGTTCCTGACTTGGTTCCGCTACCTGCTGCTGATGGAGAAGGGGAACGATCTGTGGATCGCGCCGGGCGCCCCGAAGGCGTGGATGCTGAGCGGGAAGGAGATCGCGGTCGAGGAGATGCCGACCTACTTCGGCCCGGTGAGCTATCGGATCGTGTCCGAGGCGGCGCAGGGACGGATGCACGTCGAGGTCGCTCCTCCGAAGCGCAATCCGCCGGAGCGGATCGTCGTCCGGCTCGGATGCGCGCAACGGCTGCCGCTCAAGTCGGTGACGATCAACGGCTCGCCGCACACACGGCATGAGTCCGATCCGGAGATCCTCCGCATCGAGGGCCCGTTCCCCGAGCGGATGGTGATAGAAGTCGAGTACTGACAGCGCCCGGACGGTTGAAGTCGCGGCTGGAACGGCACGAAGTGTTCCTGCGGATACCGCAGGCCCGAGTCCGCTCAGGATTGCCGCTGTTTCGACCGCCCGGAGACTCGGAGGCAGAGAATGAAGGCCCTATTGGCGATCATCCTGACGGCGGCTTGCGTATGTGCGAGCGCCGGGGCGGAAGTCGAGTACGTCACCGACGTCCGACACCGCATCGTCCACCCCGGGATGGGATGGGGCATGCTCGGCATCGACACGTGCGCCCACGCGCCCGGCGTCGCCCCGCTCCCGATGCGGATCGGCGACAAGACGTACGCCAGGGGGCTCGGACATCACGCGCCCGGCGAGCTCGTCATCGATCTCGAGGGGATGTACGACCGCTTCGAGGCCGAAGTCGGCGTTCAAAAGCAGGAGTCGAACGTCGGCAGCGTCGTCTTCCAGGTCTTCGTCGACGGCGAGAAGCGCTTCGACAGCGGAGTCATGCGCGAGTCGGACGCCGCAAGGCCGATCAGCATCCCCGTCAACGGAGCGAGCGAACTCCGGCTCGTTGCCCTCGACGCCGGTGACGGGATGGCCTGCGACTGCGCGAACTGGGCGGAGGCGCGCATGGTCGTCTCTTCCAACCCGAGGCCGGTCGCTCGGAAGGACTACGCCGACGTTGCGCCCTTCGCCCGCGTCGTCGCCTTCGACCCGAAACGGATGGACGGTTCGAGGGCCAACCGCGTGCAGGAGTTCCACGCCGATGACCTCTTCCTCGACACGCCGCTCTACATGCAGATCGATGAGGCCTACCGCCCGCCCGTGACCGACGGTCCGGCCTGCATCGGCCTCCAGTGGATCGAGCGTCGATGCCTCCGCGAGGTCGGCATCGAGTTCGCGGCCGGCCAACTCGTGCCCTCCTCCGAGGATGCGCGCCTGGAGGCCTGGGTCGGCGAATCCCCGTGGCAGGGAGGATGGCGTCCGGTCAACGGCAAGGTCATCCGCGCGGGGAATGCGATCTCGCTCAAGATCGACCGCTTCGAGTCGCCGGAGATCGTCACCGGCACGTGGAAGGTTCGATGGATCTTTCCATCGGGGCCGAAGCCGCTCGCCGTCACGCGCTTGACCGCCTACACCGGCGCGCAGTGGGAGACCATACAGGTGCGCCTGGAATGCGAGCAGTCGAAGTCCCCGCACGGAGTCACGGTGGAGATGTACGACGGATGGATCGAGCGGGGGCGGTCGCTGGAGCGGATGGCGTTCTTCGGCGCGGAGACGCCGGTCTCGATTCCGATCCGATACCTGAAGACGAGGTCGTGGATGGTCGACCGCACCGTGATAGGCATCCATCTGCCGAAGGAATCGTTCGGCATCGCGGTCGAAGACCTCCTCGCCCACAAGTCGGTCTACGTGGCGGAGCACGGCATCTTTGCCACGATCGATCCATCGCCTACCGCCTTCGCCGATTACAAGAAGGAGATAGAGGGGCGGAAGACGATCCTCCGGCAGGTCCGCGAGATGCCCGATCAGACCTTCGCGCAGGCGATGGCGAAGACTCACAATCCCATCCAGGACAACGGGCCGACGATGCTCTCCCTCGCCTGCGACAATCACAAGTTCGTGGTCGAGCAGGACGGCTCGATCCGCTTCGCCCTTCCCGGCGTGGAGTCGAATCCCGCGGGCGGCGACCTCCGCGAGTTGACGTGCCTCATGCGCCTGCGCTTCGGTGGGAAGGACCTCGGTCGGCCCGAAAGGTACCTCGGCGGCAACGAGTGGCTTCCCGCCCTGGCGACGACCTTCCATGACGGCAAAGTGTCCTACACCGAGCTCAACTTCGTCGCTCCCCATGACAAGGTCGCCGATCCGGCTCCCTGGCCGCATCTCAATCGGGAGCCGCTGATGGTCGGGCGGTTCACCGTCACGAACAACGGCTCCGAGCCCGCCGATGTCGGCGTCAGCCTCGAATTTTCGGCCGATGCGAACGGGAAGGCCGCGCAGATCACGATGGCGGACGGGCGATACCTGGCGCAGGACGAGGGGAGGCTGCTGGCCGTCGTCGAGCCCTACGAGATCTCTCCGCTCGCCGTCCGCTCGGAGGGAGGATCGGTGCGTGTCAACGGAAACCTGCCCGCGCGCTCCGGCGCACGGTTCGCGGTCTACATCCCCGCTTGGAAGCTTTCCGCTGACCAGTATGACCGCATACGGGGCATGGCTCCCCCTCCTCGGAAGCAGGAGCGGCCCGGCGGCGGACCGGACTCCCTGCTCGAGGAGTTCCGCCGGCACTGGACGAAGGTGCTCGCGCCGGCGATGAGCGTCAAGGTCCCGGAGTCCCTGCTTGGCGACGTCATCCGCGCCTCGCAGGTCCATTGTCTGATGGCCGCGCGGAACGAGGAGGAGGGGAAGCGCATCGCCCCGTGGATATCGTCCGATCGCTACGGTCCGCTGGAGAGCGAGGCGCACTCGATCATCCGGGGGATGATGCTCTTCGGCCACCAGGACTTCGCCCGCAAGTCGCTCGACTTCTTCATCAAGCGCTACAGCCCCGAGGGATTCCTCACGACCGGCTACACGCTGATGGGGACCGGCCTGCATCTGCAGACGCTCGGCGAGTACTTCGATCTCACAGACGACCGCGAGTGGATGAAGGGCGTCGCGCCGGAGGTCGAGCGGGTCTGCAGGTGGATCTCCGCCCAGCGCGCGAAGACGAAGGCGCTCGACGAGTTGAAGCAACGCCGGCCCGAATACGGCCTCATGCCGCCGGGAGTCTGCGCCGACTGGAACGCGTTCGCCTACCACTTCGCGCTGAACGGCTACTATCAGGCCGGGCTCGAATCGGCCTCGCGCGCCCTGATGACGATCGACAATCCCGCGGGCAAGGACCTGTGGGAGGATGCGTCGCAATTTGCGCGCGATATCCGCCGCGCGTTCGAGTGGACTCAGGCCCGGACGCCGGTTGTCCCGCTTCGGGACGGCACGTGGGTCCAGGCGTATCCCGGCCGGCTCTACTGTCCCGGCCCGACCGGGCGATTCTTCCCCGGCGAGGACGCCAACCGAAGCTGGTGCTACGATGTCGAGCTGGGCGCTCATCACCTCGTGCCGCAGGGAGTGATCCACCCGAACGAGGAGAGCGTCAGCCGCATGAAGGAGCACATGGAGGACGCGCAGTTCCTCGCCGACGGGTGGTTCGACTATCCGAGGGAGAAGAACGAGGCCGACTGGTTCAACCTCGGCGGCTTCTCGAAGGTCCAGCCCTACTACACGCGGAACGCGGAGATCTACGCGATGACCGGCGACGTCAAGCCGTTCATCCGCTCGTACTTCAACTCGCTCGCCAGCCTGCTCAACACCGAGAACCTGTCGCTCTGGGAGCATTTCCACAACGTGGGGGGATGGAACAAGACCCACGAGACCGGCTACTTCCTCCAGCAGACGCGCTGGATGTTCGTCACCGACCGGCGCGGCCCGCTTTGGCTTGCGCCGTTCATCCCCGAGCGCTGGCTGGAGGACGGCAAGGTCGTGGAGGTCCGCAACGCGCCGACCCGCTTCGGGAAGGTGAGCTACCGGATCGAGTCGAACATCGCCCGGGGACACATCGCGGCGACCCTCGACATCCCGCGCCATCACGATCTGTCCGAAGTCGCGCTCCGACTCCGCCATCCCGAGGGCAAGACGCCGACGAAGGTCACGATCCAGGGCGGACGGGCCGCGCGGTGGGACGCCGAGCAGTCGGCGGTCAGGCTCACCGATCCGCCCTTCGGGAAGACGACGGTCGTGGTGGAGTATTGATGGGATAGGTGTGGGTTCACTCGGCGGAGGTCGACTTTGTGCCCTTGGTAGGCGCGAGTTCATTCGCGGATGACCACCTTGACTGATGATCGGACCGCCATGCGGGGACTGCGCGTGAGATCGCGCCCGCGGGCTGCGCGAGATCGACGTTGGTCGATCGGGGGCGAGGGCAGGGATGCCCGCCATCGGGCCCGGTCGACCGAAGTCACGGCAACGAACGCGCAATATCTCCCTTCGCAGACCGGCCTTCGTCCCTCGATCCTCCAGTGCCGCTGCAAAAATGCCGATAATATCAGTGTCCCCACTGCCGGCGGGAGACATCCGATCCGCGAAGGGAGTCTTCCCATCGTCGATGGGATGGTTCCCGGCGGCGTGGGGAACGTTCCCATCCCGGATGGGAAGGCTCCCTGGCGGCATGGGAAGTATCCCTCTCGCAGAGGGAAGCCTCCCGCTGCCGATGGGGGCGAAGATATCCGGCACAGGAGCAGGCGGATGGCACGGAAAGACGATTACATACCCTCAAACGATGAGAAGTTCGCCGAGTGGCTGGGCAGGGTGTCGGCTGCTCTGAACGCGCACCTCGATGATCTCGGGCTGAAGGCGGAGGACGTCGCCTTCCTCGCCGATGCGCGCGCGGAGATGCAGGAGATCGTCGATCTGCAGAAGGAACTGGAGAGGCGGATGCGGGGCCTCATGGGGCGGAAGCGCGATGTTCGGCCGCCGATAGAGCAGGCGGTGCGCCGTCTCGTCATGCAGGTGAAGCATCACCCGGCTATGACGGACGAGCTCCGGCTCAGCATGGGGCTGACGATTCCCAAGGGCTATCGATCGAGGCGCGGCGTCGGGAAGGAGCGGCCTCTGCTGTTCCTGGAGGCGCAGGGCGGTACGGTGTTCGTACACTTCGGCACGATGCCGCGGAATGAGCACCTGAATGGAAAGCCGAAGTGGGCCCGCGGATGCTGCATCTATCGCAGGAAAGCCGGTGAGAGCGAGTACCGACTCATCGCTGAGTCGAGCAGATCGCCATACCGCGACGAGATAGAAGACGAGGCGGTGAGCGTGACCTACCTGGCGGCATACCAGGCGTCGGGAACGCACGAGATCGGCCGATATTCGACGCCCTCGACGGTCGCTGCAGGGACCGTCGAGCCCGGAGCGCGCCCCAGGAAGTTGCGGCGGGCGGCCTAGCGGATCGCCGCTCGGTGTCATTCCGAGCGAGGCGAGGAGTCCTCCGGCCGGGCTTATCGTATCACTCGGATAACAGCCCTGCTGTGCTTACCAGATCACCTTCGGCGCGGCCTTCGTGCGGGCGAGGTCGAACGTGCTCTGCTCCCTCAGCGAATCGAGCGTGCGGTTGAAGATCGGGTAGACCTTTCCCGGCGGGTCGATCTTCATGAGCGTGACCCCGCGCCAGGTCAGGTGGTATTCCGTGCCGCGGATGCGCTCCGTCGAGTGGCGCTCGCGGACCGGGAAGCCGATGTCGATCCGGGTGCCGGGGCTCACCTCATCGAACCGCAGATATGACCCGTCCGGGCGGGGCGGCTCCGTGTCGCCGTGGACCGAGACGTCGATATCGGCGCCCTCCATCCATCCGGGCATGCGGATCAGCACGTCGCACGGCTTGTGGGCGTGTACGCTGAGCAGTCCGTCCCACGGCTGATAGCTCGCCACGTCCACCCACTCGGACCGGCGGCTCATCATCAGGTTGATCCTCACCTGCGGCCCGGTCGCCTCGATCGCGTGGGCCCACGCGAGGTAGAACGCCCGTATCGCCGACGCCGTGCAGCATCCCTCCAGGCCGAGCTCGGAGCATCCGGTGAGATCGTTCGGCGCAACCCACGAGTCGTACGCGCCCAGTGTCATCGCCTCCACCTCGGGAGACGCGAACTTCAGGTGGGAGACGTCGCGTACCTGGTTCTCGAGGAGTTGGTTGCGGATCATGATCTCCACGAAGTCGAGGCATTCGACCGCGCCTACCTCCGCGAGCTTCAGCCCCAGGTGGATGAGGTCCGTGCAGCAGCACGTCTCGCCGGTCAGGATGCCGTCGTCGTAGTCTATCCCGTCGGGCACCCAGCCGAAGCTGCTCGAATTGGCGACGATGAAGTTGCCGACGCCCGCGCACCAGCGCATGAGCTCCTCGTTCTCCAGCGCGATGGCGTACTTCAGCGCGCCGACGGTGCTCGGCAGGATCCCCCAACTGTGCAGGTGGCCCCGGAAGCTCCCGTCCGGCCGAACGACGGCGCTGTGGTGGACGAAGAAGTTGGTCAGCGCGCGGATGAGCCTGATCGCGGCGGAACTCTCGCTCGATTCCCAGTAGCGCATCAGCGGGAGGATCTGCAGGACGCCGTAGGCGGGGAGCGCGCCCGGCCCGAGGTCCTTCGCGTCGTAGGCCGACACGCCGGTCCAGCCGTTCGGGGAGTATCGATGGCCGGGGTAGTAGCAAAAGTCGTCCTGGTGGGCGGCGACGTTCCACAGCCCCTCGATCAGGCGCTCGATCCGCTCCTCGACCATCTGGTCGCCGGTCTCCAGGTACCAGGTCGTCAGCGCCATGAGCGCTCGGCTCTGGCAGAACATGTCGGCGGTCTCGGGGTCGCCCTGAGACTGCAGGCTCTGGTCGTAGAACAGCCCGTCCGTCGGGCTTTGCAGCGCCAGGAGGTAGCGCTTGACGGCGTCCTCCTCCTCGGTGAGCGGCCAGTCGAACATCTGGCGGGCGAGCATCCATGCGTCGATGAAGCGCGAACTCATGTCCACGCAGTCCCATGACGCATGGTTGGCGGTCATCACGCCGTCCTTCACGGAGAGGTCGAAGAACGGGCGGAAGTTTGCGTTCCGGTCGAGCCGTCGGAGCAGGCTCTTCGCGGCGAGCTCGGCGGCCTGGTAGGCCGTAGTGTCGATCGTGTTGGACATGATGTCTACAGCATATAGCAAAAAGGGGCAGGAGTGCAACTCCCGCCCCGAAGTCCGTTCAGGTCGGCGGTCGGTCAGTCTTCTTCCGGCGGGAGCAACGGCTCGACGAGGCTGATGAGGGAAGGGATGCTGATGCAGATAGCGTTCCACACGACATCGAGGTCCACGTCATCGTAGGCATGTATCAGTCTGTTGCGCATCGAGACCATCTTGCTCCACGGAAGCTCCGGATGGTCAACGACGAACGCGGTCCAGATCCGCCGCGCCGCCTCGCCCCACCACCTCGAACTGGTACATCACGGCGGACTGTACGACCTCGTTCTCGCAGAACTCCTCGAACGACATACCCGCTGCAAACCGCTCGATCTTCCTAGCGGCCTTGAGGATATCCGCGAGGTAGCCGAGATCACGCTCCATAGATGACCTCCGCGGAAGAGAGGATGTTCCTTCTGCGTATCCAGTTGGAGCTTCGCTCGATGCCGCGTTTCAGAGTGAGGTCGGCCTTCCGCCCCAGGATGTCGGAGAGTTCGTCCTCGATGTCGCCGAGGTCGAAGAGGGTGACCCCGGAGTCCGACGCGAAGGTGACGAGCACGTCTACGTCGCTGTCGGGGCGGAAGTCGTCGCGCAGGACCGAGCCGAAGAGCGCGAACTCGGTGATCTTCCACCGCTCGCAGAACTCCCTGATTCTGTCCATGTCGAGTTTGATGCGCGGACTCAATCGTCTCATCTCCTGCAGCTATTATATCATACGGCAGGATCAATACTCCGGCGGGAGGTCCTTCAGTTGCGCGTTGGAGAAGACCGGGCCCTCGGCGCAGACGTAGATGTGCCCGATGTTGCACCGCCCGCACTTGCCGATCCCGCACTTCATCTTCATCTCGAGCGTCGTGTAGATCTGCTCGTCGGCGAACCCGAGTTCCTGCAGGCCGGGGAGGGTGAACTTGATCATGATCGGCGGCCCGCAGACGATCGCCACCGCGTTCTCCGGGTTCGGCTTCAGCTCCGTCACGTACGACGGCACGAATCCGACGTGCTTGTCCCAGCCTTCCTCTTCCTTGTCGATGGTGAGGAACAGCTCGGTGTTCGGCGACTTCGCCCACTCGTCGAACTCGTACTTGAAGGAGAGGTCGCCGGTAGAGCGCGCCCCGTAGACGATGTTCACCTTGCCGTAGTCCTGACGGTTGTCGAGGCAGAAATTGAGCAGCGATCGGAGCGGGGCCATGCCGATTCCGCCGCCGATGAACCAGAGATCCTTGCCCTTCATCTGCTCGTACGGGAACCAGTTGCCGAGCGGGGCGCGGATTCCGACCGTCGTGCCCTCGCTCAAGGCGTGGAGGGCGCTGGTGACGGCTCCGACCTTCTTCACCGAGAACTCGATGTACCCCTTGCGGGTCGGGCTGGAGGTCAGACAGAACGTCGCCTCGCCGATCCCGAAGGCGGATACGATCTGGAACTGCCCCGGCTCGTAGGTGAACTTGTCGCGGTATTCCTCATCCTGGAATACGGCCCGGAAGGTCTTCGTGTCCCAGGTCTCTTCGATTATCTTTTCGACTGTCGCCAGTTTCGGTACGTATGGATTGTTGCAGTTGCCATCACACATGGTCTATGCCTCGATCTCCTTGATGACCTGCCGGACATCGATGTTCACCGGGCATACCACGACGCACCGGCCGCAGCCGACGCATCCGAGTATCCCGTAGCGCTCGGGCGAATACTTGAACTTGTGGAAGACGCGCTGCCTGGTTCGCTCGACCCTCGACGGCCTTGGATTGTGTCCGTGGCCCATATGGGTGAACTTGTCGAACTGGCAGGTGTCCCAGCAGCGGAACCGACTTCCCTTCTTGCCCTGCGCGCACTCCATGATGTCGAAGCAGTGGCAGGTCGGGCAGAGGAACGAGCACGCGCCGCATCCGATGCACTTCTCGGCGAGCTTCGTCCACATCGAGTGATCCCAGTCATACGACTGAGAAGCGGCCGCATGATCCGCAGCGGCCGGGAGCTTCGCCAGCACCGACTGCTTCAGCTCCTCGGCGGCCTGCTTGTCGGCGTCGGACGCCTCAGGGAACTGCGCGAGGAGTTCCTCACCCTTCGGGGTCAGCGCCTCGGCGTAATACCGCTCGCCGAGATCGGTCAGGAACGCGTCCGTGTTGATCGGCTTCGACAGGAAGTCGCCGACCTCGGTGCAGAAGCACGCCCAGGACGGCTGATTGCAGAACAGCCCGACGATGGCGGTGCGCTCGCGCTTGTCGAAGTAGGGTGTGTCCACCGGCTCGACGTTCGAGTAGACGGCGTCGATGTACTTCAGGGCGGCGGCGTCACATGCGCGCGCTCCGAAGATCAGGCGGTCCTTCTTGATGCCCTCGGGCGCCGTGACCTCCGCCGACTGACCGTCGAGCTCATACTCGAAGAGCGTCTCGGTCTCGGGCGTGTACCACTCCCTGATCCCGCTCTTGGCGGGAGTCGGGCCGAGATCGATCGCCGACGGGTCATTCACGGCCTTGAACCGGGTCACGCCGTCCTCCGTCACCGGAGCGATGACGTCGAACTTGTCCGCCAGGCCCTTCAGCCATGTCGCAATATCTTGTTTCGCAATAACCTTAGGTTCCACGGTCGTTTCCTTATCTGGTACATGATGCGCGATCCGTGATCCGTGATGCGTGAGGAAAACCGGTCAGTCACGCATCACGCCTCGCTCATCACGCATCACTCGTCACGTCTCATTCCTCCGGGCACGGATCCGGGTCTTCGGCCTTCCAGCTACCCAGGATCGGCAGCGCCTCCGGGTCCTGTCCCGGCGAATCGCCGAACATATCGGCAACGTCCATCTCCAGCTTCTTGCCGAGCAGGGAAAGCGGTATGTTCATCGGGCAGGCGCGCTCGCACTCGCCGCATCCGATGCAGCGCCCGGCGAGGTGCATCGCCCGGGTCATGTGGAAGAACCAGTTCGTCGTCGGATCGGTCGAACGCGTAATCCACATCTGGCCGAGCTTGTCTGTGAAGCACTCATTGCAGTAGCACGCGGGGCAGGCCTGACGGCATGCGTAGCACCGGATGCAATTCTCGAAGTGCTTCCCCCAGAACGCGCGTCTCTCGGCGGGCGACATCTTCTCGTATTCCTCGACCGAGGTCTTTGGATCGACGATTGACGCGCGCGCCGGCTGCTCGCCGATCTTGATGTCCGCGACGGCCGGGTCGCCGAGCGTGCATGAGAGACACTTGTCGAGGAACGCCTTGTCCTTCGGGATGCTCACGTCGCCCGAGCCGGTGGTCACCTTGATCCCGTCGTTCGTCCACTCCACCGACCTCACATCGGCGAGGTCGATCTCCGCCAGCGCGTCGAGATTCAGCACGCCGGGGCAGGGGACGACGATCGTCCGCACGTTCTCGCGCGTGATTTGGTGCTCCTTGAGGAGTTCGACGACCGACTTCCCGTCACAGGGCTTGACCACGACGGCGACCTTCCCCGTCTTCGCTGCCTGGGGGAGGTAGACGGCGAGGTTGTTCACGCACGTCGGGTTCCAGACGAGCCGCTCGGCGTCCTCGGGCGACTTGGCGTAGAGAGGCGTGCTCTTGAACGGCACACTCCCCGCCTCGTACCCGATGACCACGTCGGCCTGTCCGCTTTCCAGAAGCTCTTTCGCTTTATCTCTGAGTAACTGTTCCATCTGACCCTCAGGGGAATGATGGAGTACCGGAGTGTTGGAGTATTGGAAGCCCACTACTCCGCCGCTCCATTGCTCCACTATTCCGTTCCCACAACTCCCTTGAACGGCCCGGCTTTTCGGACCTGCTCGGTGAACTGCTCGACGACCTCGGCGAACTTCTGGCCTTCCGCCGCCGAGATCCAGTCAAAGTGGAAGCGCTCCGGCTCGATGCCCATGTACTCCAGCATCCGCTGGAAGAGCATGATCCGCCGGCGGGCGTAGTAGTTGCCCTTCGCGTAGTGGCAGTCGCCGGGATGGCATCCCGAAACCAGCACGCCGTCGAATCCCCGCTCGAACGCCTTCATCACGAACTGTGGATCGACCCGGCCGGAGCACGGCACCCGCACGACGCGCATGTTCGGCGCGTACTTCAGCCTGCTCGACCCGGCGAGGTCGGCGCCGGCATACGTGCACCAGTTGCACAGGAACCCGATGATCCTCGGCTCCCACTGCTTGGGCTTAGTCTCGGTCTCCGGTTCTTTGGTTATGACTTGTTCTTCTGACACTTGTCGTATCCTCAGGTTGGATCAGAGTAACTGCAGGAATTCCTGAACGGACAATCCTGCGCCCTCAAGTATTGCATCGAGCGTTCCGGTATCGATCCGACGATGGTCAGGGACGGTCACCTGGGCATACGGATCAGAACGCCGCATTACGACGTGGCCGCCTCTCTGCCTTCTCACGACGAAGCCGGTTCGCTGCAGCGCGTTGATCAAGTTCCTGCCGGAGAGATCGCGCGGAAGCTTGTCGCCCATGTCAGGCCACTTCCAGGTACAACTCTTCGATCTCGACTTCAGGAGGGACAGGCAGCTTGTCCTCAATCAGGGTCTCGACATACAACTCGGCTGCCTCCTTGATGTTGGCAAGCGCTTCGTCGTGAGTCTCGCCCTGTGAGACGCATCCCTTCAGTGCAGGAACGTATGCCACGAAACCCGATTCTCTGCCTCGTTCGATCACTGCCTTGAAACGCATCGTCTCGTTCCCTCACTCCGCAAACGCGAGCGCATCGATCTCCGATAGAATCTGGTCGTCCTTGAAACCTCTGAGCTGGATCGACGCCGACCGGCATGCCGCGACGCATGTACCGCATCCGTGGCAGAGGCCCTCGTTGACCGATGCGACCGTCTTGATCGGGTTGCCCGCTCGGTCGTAGAGCGTCTTCTCCTCGATCGCGGTGAACGGGCAGACCTCCTTGCAGAGCAGGCAGCCCACGCAGGTCGTTTCGTTCACCTCGGCGACCGTCGGCTCCGACTCTAGGTTCGACTTCGAGAAGAGGCCGAGCACCTTCGATGCCGCGCCGGACGCCTGGGCGACCGAGTCCGGGATATCCTTCGGGTACTGGCACGCGCCGGCGAGATAGACGCCCGAGGTCAGCACCTCGACCGGCTTCAACTTCGGGTGAGCCTCGCTGAACCAGTTATACTCGTCGGTCGAGATCCCGAGCTTGCGCGCGAGGTCCTTCGCATCCGGCTGGGCTTCCATCGCCGACGCGAGGACGACCATGTCGGCCTCGATCTCGACCGGCTTCCCGGCGAGCGTATCGACTCCGCGGACGATCAGCTTGTCGCCGAGTTGGAAGACCCGCGACACGCGGCCGCGTAGATAGATCGCGCCGTACTTGTCTATCGCGCGGCGGACGAACTCCTCGTAGCCCTTGCCGTTCGCCCGGATGTCCATGTAAAACACGTATGCCTGCGCGTCGTGGTTCTTCTCCTTGAGGAGGAGCGCATGCTTCGCGTTGTACATGCAGCAGACCTTCGAGCAGTACGGGTAGCCGTGCTCGTCGTCCCTCGATCCGATGCAGGAGATGAAGACCACGTTCTTCGGCGCCTTGTGGTCCGACGGGCGAACGAGCTTGCCGTCGGTCGGGCCGGACGCGTTGATCAGTCTCTCGAACTGCAGGCCTGTGATCACGTCGGGGTATATCCCGTAGCCGAGGTTCTTGTAAGCGGTCGGGTCCCAGGTCTGGAAACCGGTCGCCGCCACGATCGCGCCGAACTTGTCGGTGATGACCTCGTCCTGGAGCTCATAGTCCACGGCCTGCGACGGGCAGAGCTTCTGGCAGACTCCGCACTTGCCGGAGGTGAACATCCGGCAGTTCTCGCGGTCGATGACCGGCACGTTCGGGACCGCCTGCGGGAAGGGGACGTAGATCGCCTTCCGCTGGCCGAGTCCACACTCGAACTCCGACGGGAGCTTGACCGGGCATTTCTCGTAGCAGACGCCGCATCCAGTGCACTTGTCCATATCCACGCTGCGGGCCTTCTTGCGGATCGTGACATCGAAGTTGCCGACGAAGCCGGAGACGTTCTCGACCTCGGCGTAGGTCATGATCTCGATGTTCGGGTGCGACGCGCAGTCGACCATCTTCGGCGTCAGGATGCACGCCGCGCAGTCGAGGGTGGGGAAGGTCTTGTCATATTGAGCCATGCGGCCGCCGATGGAGGGCGTCTTCTCCACGAGCGTGACCTTGTACCCTGCGTCCGCGATATCGAGCGCGGCCTGGATCCCGGCGACTCCTCCGCCGATGACCAGCGCCTTCTTCGTGAGCGGGATCTCCTGGCGGAAGAGCGCCTCGTTTCGGGCGACTTTGGCCACCGCCATCGCGGTGAGGTCGATCGCCTTCTCCGTGGCGGCTTCCTTATCCTCGTGGACCCAGGAGCAGTGCTCGCGGATGTTCGCCATCTCGAAGAAGAACGGATTCAGTCCCGCCTCGCTGATGCAGCGCTGGAACGTCGGTTCGTGCAGCCGCGGGGAGCACGATGCCACGACCACTCGGTCGAGCTTATGCTCCTGGATCGCCTGCTTCACCAGGTTCTGCCCCGGCTCGGAGCACATATACTTGTAGTCAGTCGCGTAGACGACCGACGGCATCTTCTTCGCCGCTTCGGCCACCTTCGCGACATCGACGGTTTTTGCGATATTCGATCCGCACCAGCAGACAAAAACTCCGACTCTTGCCATGTCTAGAAAACCTCTCTGACACTAGAGAACCAAGACGACAGGGAATCCTGTATCTCAGGCTGCCACCCGAACGTGAGTGATCAGCAGCTTCTCCTCAGCAACAACTTCCTTCCCTTCCTCGCGAAGCCCTGCGAGGTGACATTCTATGGCATCTTTGGTGTTCTCGATAGCTTCCTCAACGGTGTCGCCTTGCGAGAAACAGCCCGGGAGTGCGGGGGTCTCCGTCCAGTAGCCGCCTTCTTCTGCGGGATGGATTATTACGGTGTATTCCATTCGCTATCTCCCAAGGAACTCGAGAAACTGATCGACTGTCAGACCTGACTTCCTGATGGCCGCTTGCAGCAGCCCAACCTTCACATCTCCGTGTCCGGGTATCGTGATCAACTGGCCGTTCGGCATCTTGATATTCACGTGGCTGCCCTTCCCGGGCCGCCTGATGCCGCCGGCGTTCTCAAAGGCTCTGATCGCTTCCTCGCTCTTCAGGCCTCGTGGAATCACAGCCCTATCCGGCTCCGATCTCCGCCAGCACCGCGCCGGGATCGACCATGAGCTTGCTGATCCCGAGTTCCGCCTTCGGGATTCGGAACGCATATCCGAGAAGCTGCGTGAAGTAGAAGACCGGCAGCCCGAACTGCTCGCCGTACTTCGCCTCCGCCTGCGCCTGCCTCGTATCGAGGTTCGCCTGGCAGAGCGGGCACGCAGCCACGATGCAGTTCGCCCCGGAGCGCTTGGCCATCGAGAGGATATCGTGCGTCAGCTTGACGACGATGTCCGATCTGGAGAGTGCGAGGCTAGCCCCGCAGCACTCGTTCTTGTACGGCCACTCAACCGGCTCCGCCCCGATCGCCGACATCAGGCCGTCCATCGACTTCGGGTGCTCGGGGCAGTCGAACCCGGCAACCTTCGGCGGGCGGGTGAGCAGGCATCCATAGTAGCATGCGGGCCTCAATCCGGTGAGTTCGCGCTTGACCCGCGACTTGATCTCGTCCTCGGGCATCGCTGCGATAGCCTCAAGCAGGGACAGCACTTTGACTCGGCCCTCATATGTGAGTCCCGACTTTGCCGCGACCGACAGAATCAGTTCGGGGCTGTCCTTCGCAGCGTGGTCGGCGGCCTTGAGGCGACTGAAGCACGCTGCGCACGGGGCAACCACATCGAGGCCCATGGCTTCCGCCTGCGCCAGGTCGCGCAGCGGAAGCGCATAGCTCAACTCCCGGTTCGTCGCGTGAGCGGATGTCGCCCCGCAGCAGTTCCAGTCCGGGATCTCCTGCAACTCGATGCCGAGCTCCCGGCAGACCGCCTCTGTCGAGTCACCGTATTCCTTCGCCGTGGAGTGCAGCGAGCACCCCGGATAGTACGCGTATTTCATCCTTGTTTGCTCCGCAGACATGATGCTTGATCCGTGAATTCGTGATGCGTGACTAGCCGGTTTCCTCACTCGTCACTCATCACTCGTCACTCCTCACGCATCACGTTTCGTCTTGGCAAAAATCGTCTTGATCTCACTCATGCCCTTGATCCACTTGGGGACCAGGACGAGCTTGCCTTTGAGGAACATCTTCGCGCCGAGGAAAAGATCGGAGAAGAGGTCCAGGCTTCGAAGCTTGTACTCGCCGAGCATGCTGACCTCGTGTACGCGGCCCATGCGCTCGACTGATCTGAGGAATGTCTCGTGGAAGGTCTTGATGCCCGGTTCGGCAACGGCCTCTCCACGCTTGATCGCGGTCTCCCGGAGGGCGTCGTTAACCCTGGAGATCTCGATGCCGCGCGGGCATCGGGTCGCACATGTCTCGCATCCGACGCAGAGCCAGATCATCGAAGACCGAAGGACTTGCTTGTCCATTCCGAGTTGCACCAGACGCGTCACCTGGTTCGGCATGATATCCGCCGCATAGGCCACCGGGCACCCGCCGGTGCACTCGCCGCACTGGTAGCACGACTTGATGTTCTGTCCGCTTAGCTCCTCGATCTCCGACAGAAACGTCCGGTCATCGGACACTAGGACTCTCTCTTCAACAACGGCGTCCGCCATCAGCAACTTCCTCCGACAATGGTTCGTCCGCGGCCATTATAACAGTTTGTGCGATATATCACAAGGTTCACTCGGGACAACTTGGCTCCGCGTCCCGGAGGGCTTGTTAGCCGTCGGTTAAGGAATCTCCTCCTGATCGTTATTCGGTGTTTCAATGAACGGTTTACAACCCGATGGAAACCTGCTATCATTCCAGACGAACCGCTAGGGGTGCCGGTTGAGCCCGGCTGAGAGAAGCGGCGGTATACCGCTTCGTCCCTTGGAACCTGATCCGGTTAGTACCGGCGTAGGGAATGCGGAAGGTGACTCCCTCGGAAGTCCCCTCGTCACGCGATCATGCGCGGCTCGCCCTCCACTCCTCGCGGCCAATCTCGGATATGGGTGCATGGGAGTGTGGGTGTGCGGGAGTCGAATCCCCAAGCCCCAACCCCTATCCCCGAATCCCAGCACTCGGAGGAACAGCATGATCGGCAACATCTCAGACATCGATGTATCTCGACTCATCATCCGCGACTACTTCGAAGACCTGGAGGACTCCCTGGAGTCCGACGTCATCATCGTCGGCGGCGGCCCGAGCGGCCTGGTGGCGGGCTACACGCTCGCAGAGCAGGGGCGGAAGGTCGTCATCATGGAGAAGCGCATGTCGCCCGGCGGAGGCATCTGGGGCGGCGGCAAGGGCTTCAACCGGGTCATCCTCGAGCAGGGCACGGCGGACATCATGCGGGAGATCGGCATCGAGCCGGTGGAGCGGGACGGCTACATCGTCGTGCCGTCGGTACTGCTTGCGGCGGCGCTCATCAAGAAGACCGTGGAGAGCGGCGTTCGGCTGCTGAACCTCTTCGCCATCGAGGACGTGTACTTCAACGACAAGCGCGAACTGGCGGGCGTGGTAGTGAACGACACGGCGTACAAGATGACGAACCTGCACGTAGACCCGCTCACGTTCCGAAGCAAGCTGGTGATGGACAGCACCGGTCACGAGGCGGTGGTTTGCAACTGCCTGGCCAAGCGCGGCATCCTGACCCTGAAGGGCGAGGAGCCGATGAACGCGCAGATGGGCGAGAACAGCGTCGTCGAGGGCACGAAGGAGGTTTACCCCGGGCTGATCGTCACTGGTATGGCGTGCGCGCAGTTCCACGGCACGTGCCGGATGGGCCCGATCTTCGGCGGGATGCTCCTCTCCGGCAAGAAGGCGGCTGCCATCGCCGCGGAGAAGCTGGGCCGGTAAGGGTTAACACCGTCAGCCCACGAGTATTCCATATAGGGAACGCCCGCCGTCGCGTTCCGTTTGGTGAATATGTACAACCGACGGAACGGGACAGCGACCGTTCCCTACGCTGATGCATCGGTAGCGCCATTGCATTCCGCTACCGATGCATCCGGGTTGTGCTATCCCCGACCGTCCTTCGATACGCTACGCTATTCAGGACTAGCGGGGTTTCTATGTCCCGGGAAATCCACCTCGTCAGCCCTGAGTAGTCCTGAACTCCGACTGCACTTCGATACGCACTGCTACTCAGTGTGGTCGGAGTTCAGGACGTATCGAAGGGCGGTCTTGCTCCACCAACGTATGATCAGGCCCGACAGTCCTTCGATACGCTTCGCTACTCAGGACTGGGCGGTTCTCACTCCTCAGTCTTCAGTCCTCACTTATCACTCTTCACTCGTCACTCATCACTCCTCACTCCCCGCTCATCGCACGTCCGTCTCAAGGAGGAAAACCCATCTATAGCAGAGAATACGTGGGCAAACAGGGAGGAACGGATGGTCGGGCTGCGCAGGATGCGCATCCGTCCGCCGTCTCAAACGAGGAAACGGGGAGGTAAGGACTTGGGTACACAGGCTGCCAGTTACAGCAATCGACGCCAGCTCTTTGTCGCGAGTTGCATGGCGCTCGTAGTCAGCGCGATCGCGTTCGGCATTCGCGGCGACACCCTGGGCGACTTCATGAAGACGTTCAACGCGACGCCCACCGATATCGGTTGGGCGATCACGGGCGCGTTCTGGGGCTTCACTATCGCTATCGCGTTCAGCGGGATAGTGTGTGACAAGCTCGGGATGAAGGCGCTCCTGGTGTTTGCCTGGATTCTGCACATCGCAGGCATCGCCGGGACCGTGTTTGCGAACAGCATTATGACGCTGGCGGTAGGAACGCTCTTGATCGGGTTGGGAAACGGCTTCATCGAAGGCGCCGTGAACCCTCTCGTAGTCACGCTCTATCCTGATGACAAGACCGCAAAGCTGAATGCGCTGCATGCCTGGTGGCCCGGGGGCATCGTGATCGGCACGGTCATCGCGTACCTCATGACTCAGGTGCCCGCGCTCAACGTCTGGCAGTACAAGACGGGCGTGCTGTTCATCCCTACCATCATCTACGGCATCATGTTCATCGGCCTGAAGCTTCCGCCGACGGAGCGCGTTCAGTCCGGCGTCTCCACGGAGCGTATGTGGAAGTCGGTCTTTTCGCTGTTCCTCGTGTTCTGGGTCTGCATGTGGTTCACCGCCTTCACTGAGTTGGGCACCAACCAGTGGATCTCCGAGATGCTCAAGGAGTCCGGCGTCAAAGTCGGCACCCTGGTTCTGGGGTGGATCAGCTTCGTCATGTTGATCGGACGGACTTTCGCAGGCCCGGTTGTCAACAGGTTCAAGCCGATCGGATTGCTTCTACTCTCGTCCGTCGTCTCTGTGATCGGCCTGTTGGCGCTGAGCGTGGCTACCGGTCCCGTAATGGCGTTTGCCGCGGCGACGATCTTCTCCGTCGGCGTCTGCTACTACTGGCCGACGATGCTCGGATACACTTCCGAGCGGTGGCCTGAGAGCGGTGCGTTGGGCATGGGCCTCATGGGCGCCGCAGGTATGGCATCCGCCGGTCTTGCGCAGTACATATTCGGATGGCTGTTCGAGGGCCGGGGTACCGCCGGCTGCCTGCAGGCGGTGGCGATTCTGCCCGCAATAGTCACCGTCGTCTTCCTGTTCTTCTACTTCAGCCATCAGAAAGAGGGCGGCTACAAGGCCGTCAAGCTCGCGGAGGCGTCGGAGGAGTAACGATCCGCTTCGGCCATCAACGACAATGACCACAGGGGCCGGGTAGAGTGCGATCTGCCCGGCCCTTTGTGTGTCTCCACCTCGATTGGTCTGCATCCGGTCCTCATCTTGTCCCGATCGAGCCGATGAGGTTCGTCACCTGGGTATAATCTTCATTATGAGCCTGCACACGAAGATGCGCGGGCAGAGGACGTAGACCATGCCTCGGACGCGGCGTAGAACCAGCATTCGAACGAAACTGCTCATCATCCTACTGGCGGCGGTGCTCGTGCCGACGCTCGTCGTCACGGCGATACTGATCCGAACCGGCATTCAGGCACAGCGCGCCGAGGCGGAGGCCGTGCTCGAGGCGGTCAACGAGGCGGTGTCCGACAGCACGCGCGATTTCATCAGCGATGTGGACTCGATCCTCACAAGCGTCGGGGTCTTCCACGCATTTGCGGACAGGGATCTCCCCGAGCAGACCGATACACTGAACAACATCCTTGCACGCTTCCCATTCTTCCGGAGCCTCCGCGTATACTATGAGTTCGGCACGCCGTTTGCTTCGGCCGCCCGCGGCGGGCTCCAGTGGGAGCCGCCGAACGAGGTGCTGAGCGAGGGATTCCGGCAGGCAATCGGCGGGGCCGCCTACATCAGCCCGGTGCACTACACGGACGACGGGAACGCCCTGGTGCTGATGATGGTCCCGATCGGGCCGCCCGGCCAATCCCCGGTCGGTGTAATGGCAGGCACGGTCGGCCTCGATCACCTCCAGGAGATTGCCGACCGCTTCAGCATCGCCAACAGCCAGTCAGTGTTGATCGTGGACCGTGCCGGCCGGGCCCTCGCCGTACCGAGATCGTACGAAGGTATCAGCGTAGGCGACAGTCTTCTCCAACTGAAGCCGGTGAGCGATCTTATTGCGGCCGGGGACGGTTCCGAGGCGGCGGGGAGCGTTACTTACGCTGACCCTACCGGTGTCGAAATGCTGGCGGTCTACGACCGGATAGCCGACGTGGGGTGGGGAGTTATCGTCCAGCAGCCCGTCTCGGCGATCCTTCGTCCCCCCTTCCGATCGATTGCCCTCGCGCTGCTCTGGATGGCAGGCTTCGCGCTGTTCTTCGCGGTGCTCGGGAGGCTGGTGAGCCTGCGGGTGACGCGTCCTCTGGCCCGGCTGCGGGAGGGCACGGAAGTCATCGGCGCAGGCAACCTCCATTACCGTGTGAACGTGAGTACCGGCGATGAGCTGGAGGATGTAGCGGACTCGTTCAACCGTACCGCCGCCCGGCTCGAGGCTTCCTACACCGAGCTCGAGAGAGAGCACGCCCAAGCCGTGGCATCGGCGAAGCAGGCCGATACTCTGCTGCGTCTCTCTCAGGCGCTGGTATCGACGCTCAATCTCGACGAGCGGCTGGATCTCATCGCGCAGAGCCTGGCCGATGTCTGCGACACGGATAAGGTGGCGCTGTGGCTGCTCCGGGGCAACGTCCTGGTGCCGACCGCATCGTACGGGCTGACGGAAGATGAGGAAAAGGCGTTCTCCCGCTGGGAGGTTCATCTGGAGGAATCGCTGGAGATGACGCGGGAAGTGTTTGTGACCCGGAAACCTCTGGTGATCGTGGACGCCGCTGCCGATCCGCGAGTCCCTGCCGGAATAGCCGAGCGCTTCGACATCAGGACGATTCTTGCAATCCCCCTGCTCATCGAGGATGAGATCACCGGCTACGCGATCACCTACCAGAAGGGCAGGACTCGGGAGTTCACCGACAATCAGGTGTCTATGGCGAGGGCGGTGGCGGCCCAGGCAGCCGTCGCCATTCAGAATGCTCAAGCCTACGAACGGGAGCGGCGAATCTCCGATACACTGCAGAGATCGCTGCTGCCGCACGTGCCGCCCAGGTTCGGTGCATTCGAGATCGCCGATGTATACGAATCGGCGCTGACGGAGGCGGAGATCGGCGGGGACTTCTACGATCTGATCGAGATATCCCCGACACAGATAGGTTTCGTGATGGCCGACATCTCGGGCAAAGGGCTGAACGCAGCAGTGCACACCGCGATGATCAAGTACATGCTGAGAGCATACGCCCTGGAGGACATCGACAAGCTGGAGATGGTGCGCCGACTGAACCGCGGCGTGTGGAAGTACATCGGAATGCAGATGTTCGTCACCTTCTTCTACGGCATTCTGGACACCGAGACGAAGCAGCTCAGCTACGTGAACGCCGGCCACGAACTGCCGCTTCTGTTCAGCGAGGACCGGCGGCTCTGTACTCGCCTGGAGACCACCGGGACCGCCCTCGGGATCGTGCCCGAGTACGATTTCGGAGAGGCGAGCATCGAGTTCATGCCGGGCGACTCGCTGCTGATGTATACCGATGGGGCGACCGATGTCAGGCGGGACGGGCAGTTCCTCGGAGAGGACGGGCTGGAGGAGATATTCTGCAACGCGGCGTCAGGGACGGCCCACGAGATCATCGCCGCCGTGGACGCCGGGATACGCGAATACGCGGGTGGGCAACTGCACGATGACATCGCGATGATGGTTATAAAATACCGTCGAGATGGCAGCGATCAGTCCGCAGAGTAATGCACCGATGTGCGGTAGGTTAATGTTCCTGCGGTTTGTGAAAAACTGGCTAAATCTTCCACCGATTAGTCCACGTTGGACGTCGTCCGATTTGCCGGAATTCACGCCGTTTTCACCCTCGGTTGACAGCCAAACTTGTGGCCAAAAAAACACATTTCAGACCCCCTCTGTTTCATTGACACCCCCCCTGCCTCGTGGTATATTTGTGCCTGCATCGACGGACTACTGCACTGTCGAGGCCCGAGCAGTCAGTGGATAGAGCACCACCCCAAGCGGCGCCAGCCGCACCTATCGGACCGACGTAGACGCCGTGTCGCACGATATCGGCTAGAGCAGCATGGATGAGGATACAGGATGACCACGGAAGTTCAGATAAGGAAGAGCCGCAACTACCTACCGCACCTGCGCAAAGTCGTCGCCTGCCTGGCCGCCGGGCTTGGCATGAGCCGCAATGAAGCCCAGGACACCGAGGACGCGGTGAACGAGATATGCACCTCATCCATCGAGGCGGCGAACGGCAGCGCGGACGGAAGTCTGTCCATCAAGCTCCACACCTGCGACAACTGCATGACGGTCGAGATCTGCGATCCGGCCTGTGCGTTCACCCCGTGCGAGAGCGGTCAGTGGCTCAGCGGTGCGACGTCGGCCGGCACCTTCCAGAAGGTACGCCGCCTCGCGGACGAGGTGGAGTTCATGCCTGCTGATCAGGGCACCACGATCCGGTTCACCAAGTATGTCCACGAGGCCGCAGGAAACGTCGTGCCGTCCATGCATCAGTTGCCGACGAGCACCTTGCAGGTCTGAACGATCGGCCAGAGCATCACGCGCACGAAGGCGCGAGCGTCGTCGCTCTCGCTGATGCTCGCCGCGATAGGCGGGCTGATCTTGTAGTACAGGTCCACCAGTTCCTTGCCCACCGGATTCGGCAGCAGGTATCGGTCCCGGAACTGCCTCAGCGCCAGCACCTCTTCCTCCATCGCGGTCCCGTACGCGGCGGTCGCGATGAAGCACTTCGGCGACCCGTAATCGGTCTTGTTGAAGTCGATCTTTCTGATGATCCACCGGTCGCCATCTTCTTCCAGGTAGTAGATCAGCCTGGCGGTCCGGTGCTTGCCGTCCGGGCCGTCGAACTCGTGGATCGCCTTGGCCTTCGCCGTATCGAGCCCGCGCTCTACCGACGTGATACGAAACTCGGTCGTGCGGATCTGGTCGAGCGCCTCCGCTGTCAGCTTGTAGATCTCCCGGGCGGTCAGTCTGTGGGAGAACTCACCCTTGTAGTGGATGTCTACGCTTCGATCCGAGTCGATATGCCACATCAGGAACTCCGGCTCGCGTTCCCACCACGTCGCCTCGATATCGACCAGAGCCTCCTCCAGCGAGCCGGGCAGAGGCGAACGGTAGCTGTATTCACGTCTCCACTGGCGGCGAGGGTTGCGCCACGAGTCATCGATGATGATCACTGTGCCGCGGTTGTAATAGGGGTACCGCGACCAGAACTGGCGGTCGTAGGGATAGTAGAACGAGTCGTGGTAGTGCCTGCGGTACTCGTACTCGGGGTCCCGGCGTTCGTCTCGCTTCTGGATCTGCCCGAACACACTCGGAGTTCCCTCATCCCTGCGCTCGGACGGCGAGCTGTCCCTGTCCGCACGCGGCTCATCCCGGGTCTCCGTTCGTCCGCCGAACACGCTGCTGCCGGAGGATGATCGGCTCTCCTGCTTTTGCTGGGGTGGGGGAGACGGCTTGGCTTCCTGTTTGGGCGGATCGGGCTTCTGCTCGCTGCCCGAGTTGCTGCTCTCCGACGAGGAACTGTTCCCGGACTTCACCGGCCCCTTCGCTTCGGCGGTCGGCGTGTATGCAGGGCCGGTCAGTATCAGGGCGGCGATGAAGAGGCCCACGAGAGCCGGCAGCAGCCACTTGTGCCTTGAATGGTGCTGTAAGTAGGTCATAGCGGGTTACCTCATGCAGGAACAAATAAAACCCCGGGGCTCCGATGGAGAGTCCCGGGGTATGCGAGTGTCACATCAGATAGGATATGGCGCCGACCCGACCGTGACTATGTACCACTCATCCCTGTATCGCTCCAGGGTGTAGGTGATGAACACGGTCTTCTGCAGGCCGTAGCGATCGGCATACATGTGCGCGCCGTGCGCGACATACCTGTTCGCATCCAGACGGCTTACCTTGTCGAAGTCGAATGAGCGCGTCTTGATCACCGACATGGCATCGCGCGTCATGTCGTAGTAGTCCGCTTCATCCACCGAGTACGAGTACTCGCCGCTCAGGTAGACGTCGATCATCGACCGACGCTCGACGTGGTCCATGATCAGCTCCGGGTCCGAGCGCTCCCACGCTCGCTGGATGTCCCTGAGCGCCGACCAGAGGTTCCTCTCCGTCGAGTTGGAGAGATAGTAGTCGCTGCTTCTCTTGTACAGGAAGACCGGAGTCTCCACGTAGATGCGCGTATGCGGGAGACGGGCGATCACGGTCACGCGATCGTAGCCGATGTACGGCGGATAGTAATCGTAGTAGTAGCAGTACACCGACGGATAGCAGTATGTCGGCCGGTAGTCGTAGCAGTAGTGTCGATACCGGAACGACCGGGTGCTGAAGTTGATGCTCCAGCCGATGTTGTCCCTGCCGTAATACCAGTCGTCTCGACGGTCCCTCCCGCCGCTCGAACTCCAACTCCGGCTGGAGCCGGTGTCGCGCTTCTCCTGGCGGCTTCTCCAGATCTCTCCGATCTGCGCGTAGTCCTTGCGGTACGAAGGAGTCGGCTTCTTGGGATCGATCCGGGTCGAGGGCGTCCGAAGCTGGAAGTCCCGATCGAGCGGATTGCTGCTCGACGATCTCGAAGGCGTCTGGTAGGATCTGTCGGAGCTGCTCGAGGAGCGAGACGACGAACCGGACGAACTCGATGAACTGTGGGAACTCGAGCTCCTGGAGCTCGATGAACTCCCGGAGTCCGACTTGCTCGAACTGGACGACTTGGACGAGGAACTCGAGTTCGAGTCGGAACTCGAACCGGAACTGCTTCCGCCGGAGGACTTAACCGCCCCCTTCGCGTAGACCGGCTGCTCGGTAGCGACCGCCAACCCCGCCCACGCGACCACGGCCAGAGCCACCGTCACTGCGAGGATCATTCGTGCCCTGGTGTGCATCGTGCATCACTCCTTTGCTCTCACATCGAGACTATTCCTGAGGATCACATTCACTAGTACTAGACGACGCGACCGCCTCGTTTTGTTTCGTCTTGGTATCGAGCGCCGGCTTCACGGATGGTTCGGACTTGAGCGACAGGTCGTGGATCTCGAACTTGTCGATCCGGGGACGGAGCAACAGGTCGTGGACCTCGTACTTGTCCACTCCAGGCCGATAGATCGGCTTGATGATTCTGAACTTGTCCGTATCCGGTCGATGCAGTATCCGCCCGAGCCTGTGAGTGTCGTCGGCGATCCTCGGCTCGCGAGGCGTCGATGACGCGGGCCGGCTCCGTGTGTCGTGTTCAATAGCGGCCGGGGCAGGCTGTGCGGTCGGAATCGATCCGCTCGTGGCAGGGGGCAGAGTGGACAACAGCGCCAGGAATGACGCTATGGTGCAGGTGGAAACAAATGTTCGGTAGGCCATTCGGGATTATCTCCCAACTCCCGATTCTCCGGGATGGATTGAAGGCAGTCCGGAGGCGCAGCCGGACCGGACACCCTCTATTCCGTATGATACCACGGAGGGGTGCTTCCTTCAATCGGGGGGACGAGGACAGGTTCCTAGCGCTTCCGACTGCCCCGTTTGGTCTCGATGCTCCGCTTCAAGTCAAGCAGACGATCGTCGCTTTCCTTCAGGAAACTGCTGAGGCGATCCTCGAACGAACTGAACTCCGGTCTGGGTTTCCTCACTGCAAATGTCTCCGGGCCCAGGTAGACAGGTTCCGGGACGCGCTCGACAGGCTTTCGAGGCTCACGGACAGGCGGAGGCTCTGGGGCCGGTTGTTCGATACCCTTCGCGGAGAGCTGGTAACGCCCTTTGTTGTTGATACTGAGGATCTTTACCCGCACCCGGTCGTGCTCCTTGAAGTAGTCGTTGATGTCCCGGACGAACTGGTTGGCTACTTCGGAGATGTGGATCAGACCGGTCTTGCCGCCGGCAAGTCTGACGATCGCACCGTACTCGGCAAGCTTGACTATGGTCCCGTCTACGGTGCTGCCGATCTCAAGGGTCATGCTGATTCTGGGGTCTTCCTCCTTGCACAAATGTTCCGCGTGAAAGAGTAAGGATGAGTAGTTCTATGAAGCCAGTATATCCGCGGGTAAATAGCTTGTCAACAGGCATTTTTACCAGTATTGCTCCGACCCATCAACAGGATGCCTGAGTAGCGCGTCGGCCTCGTCGGTTCGTGGTATAATACCTTCTCGTAACGGCCTTACGTTCGGAGGGATATGCAATTGGGTTCAGAGCATTCATATGACGTTCTCGTCGCAGGAGGCGGCGTTGCAGGAGTCGCGGCCGCGGTCAGCGCCGCAAGACAGGGCGCGAAGACGCTGCTCGTCGAGAGATACGGGTTCCTCGGCGGACTGGGCACGGCGGGACTGGTCAATCCATTCATGAGTTCGCACACTTCCACCGGGCAGCCGCTCGTGGGAGGGTTCTTCACCGAGATTTGCGACCGCATGAGGGACCTGGGCGGCTACTTCCACCGCGCGTTCGATCCCGAGGCGATGAAGTTCGCCTCGCAGGAGATGGCGCTGGAGGCGGGAGCGGAGATTCTCCTGCACACGTGGATCACCGGCGCGCGGATGAAGGGTCGGGAGATCATCGGCGTCGAGGCGCTCACCAAGGCGGGGATGAGGGATATCGACGCGAAGATCGTCGTCGATGCTACCGGCGATGGAGACATCGCCGCGATGGCGGGCGCGCCGTTCGAGATGGGCGGCCCAGGCCACGGGTTGACCCAGGCGATGACGTTGATGTTCACCGTCGGCGGCGTCGAGATGCGCAAGTGCCTGGAGTACGCGCTGAAACATCCCGACCAGATGCGGTTCCCGAAGCCGCCGAGTCAGGAAGCCGTCGAGCAGATGCTCAAGACGGCGGTCGGTGTCGCCGGATTCTACAAGGAGGTCGATGAGGCCCGCGCGAAGGGCGAGTTCCCGCTGCCGCAGGAGATGGTCTTCTTCATCGCCATGCCGACCCCCGGCCAGGTGGTCGTGAACACGACTCACATCGGCGGAGTGAACGGCACCGACTCCTGGGACCTCACCAAGGCCGAGATAGAGTGCCGCCGTCAGGCGATGGCTCTCATGAATTTCTTCCGGAAGTACGTTCCCGGCTTCGAGGAGTCGTACCTGATCCAGACCGCCACTCAGATCGGCGTCCGCGAGACCCGGCGGATCATGGGCGAGCACGTCTTCAACGTAGAGGATGTGGCGGACGGGCGCAAATACCCGGACGTAGTCATGCGATCGGCCTACCCGGTGGACATCCATTCGCCGGTCGGACGCGGATACGTGCGCAAGGATGACGGCAAGCCGGGGATCGCTCCTCCTCGCGGTGACTGGTACGAGGTGCCCTATCGGTGTCTGGTGCCGCTCGAGATGGATCGACTGCTCGTGGCGGGACGGTGCATATCCTCGACCCACGAAGGTCAGTCGGCGATGCGGATCATGCCGAACTGCATGGCGCTCGGCCAGGCGGCCGGTACCGCGGCGGCTCTGTGCGTCAAGACCGGAGTCACGCCTCGCAAGCTCGATACCGGCATGCTGAGGAGGTCACTTCTCGATCAGGGCGCGATCATATAGGTCTTCCTCGATCCTATGGGTACATTCCTGATGGGATGATCCCGGAGGACGCGAGATGATCGAGGCCGAGGTACTGTTCAATCCGAACGCCGGTGGAGTCCTGTCGAGGGGCATGACGGTGGAGAGGCTGGTGCGCCTGCTGATGGAGCACGGCATCTCGGCGTCAGTGCGGCTCACTGATGGTGTCCCTCAGGCGGTGAGCGCATTCGCGGATGTAGAGCCGGACAGGGTGTTCATCATCGCCGGTGGGGACGGCACGCTCTTTCAGGCGGTGCAGGCAGCCGTGTGCAGGCGGTCGAGCGTCGGCATCATGCCACTCGGGACCGCCAACGATCTCGCACGGTCGCTCGGGATTCCGCTCGACCTGGACGAGGCTGCCGAGGTTATCGCCGCCGGGCACACATGCCTCATGGACCTCGGAATCGCCGGCGACCGAGTGTTTGTCCAGGCTGCCGGAGTGGGATTCCATGCGGAGGCATTCCGCATCTACGGCGAGCGCAAGAGACATAACATTCCGCGCGCGTTCTACGCTTACGTGACGACTCTTGCTCGCTGGGAGCCGGCCGACGTCTGTCTGACCATCGACGGCAGACGGGAGGAACACGCTGTCACGCAGGTGACCGTCGCCAACACGCCGTTCTACGGACCGGGGATCAGGATCGCGCCGGACGCGCGGGTCGACGACGGCCTATTCGATGTCGTCATACTCGGCAAGCTTACAAAGCGGGAGATTCTGCGGTTCAGCGCTAGTACCATGAAGGGTAGGTCCGTTGAATTGGAGAACCTGATACGTGTGCCCGCGAGGGTAGTCGAGATTGCCTCGCTCGGCGCATCATCCATGTGGGTGCACGCGGATGGTGAGCCCATCTGCTGCACGCCCGTTCACATAGAGGTACTGCCGTCGTGTCTGAAGCTGATCGTTCCAGGATAAACGTTGCACTGCACGTGCACACGCTCTACTCGGCCTGCGCCGAGACCAAGCTGGAGGACATCGAGGGCTACTGCCGAGCGAACGATGTCGATGTGGTCAGCATCACGGATCACGATTCGATCGCCAGCGCGCTGGAACTCCAGCGGATATCCCCCAACCTGCGCGTGATCGTAGGCTCTGAGATCAAGTCGAGGCAGGGCGAGATTGTGGGTCTCTTCCTCAAGAGCGAGATCCAGCCCGGCCTTGATGCGCTGGAGACCTGTGAGCAGATCAAGCGGCAGGGCGGCCTCGTCTATATCCCTCATCCCTTCGATCCGTTCAAGATCAACCGATTGAAACGCAAGGCGCTCATGGAAGTGCTCGATCTGGTTGACATCATCGAGGTGTACAACGCCAAGCTGATCACCCCGTTCTACAACATCACGGCGCGGCGGTTCGCCGACAAGTACGGCAAGGTCGGAGCTGCCGGGAGCGACGCCCACTACCTCTCCGCCATCGACGTCTGCGTCAACGAGATGGACGACTTCTCGACGCCCGAGGAGTTCCTGTGCAACCTGAGGAACGGCCGCCTGGTCACCCGGCGGAGCGGAGTCCTCCGCGCATGGTACGTCGGCCTGAGGAACGTGCTCATCGGCGAGGGCCACCACATCAAACGCTACGGCCGACGCTGATTGCCCCCTCACTACTTCCGCAGATGCAGGTCGGCGAAGTCGAGGATGATCTTCCAGTAGTCCCGGTTCATCGTATGCACGGTATCCAGGCGGTACTGGAGGAGGTTCCCCGCGTTGTCACTTCGGATGCCGTCGTCGTCCTGTAGCATCCCCGAACCCTTGATGCCCTCGGCCCCGACGAACTTGTAGACTCTGTCCGCCGCCTGAAGCGCCCTGAGCGCGTTATCGGGATTCGCCCAGAGATCCTTCTTGCCGCTCGTGTCCAGCAACGGGCGCGGCGCCACCAGCGCCATCAGCATGTGCTGATCAACCGGCATCAGTTCCTCCCTGTCCGCAAACTCCGGGAACACCTTGTTGAACCAGTGGGGGAAGGCCGTGCCGATCCGTCCGATCGTCTCCTGGTCGTTGTCTCGGCCGATGGCCGATCCGCATGTGCCCGACTGGTGCGGGACTACGAGCGCGATCCGCTCATCGAGCGCCGCCGCCAGGAGCGCGGTCTTCCCCCGGCGCGAGTGTCCCGTCACACAGATGCGCTTTCGGTCGATCCTCACGTCGGTCATGAGGTAGTCAACCGCCCGGTGCAGTCCCCACGCCCAAGCGGATATCGCTCCCCAACGCGTCTTAGGATCGAGGTCGGGGTAGCAGCCATAGATACCGCCGGTGAACTCCTTGTAGTCGGCGGCAAACCTGCCGGGGTTGAAGGTCGCAAGCGCATATCCTCGGTCGATGATGTACTCCACGCAGTGGAAGTCCGCTTGAGAGCCTCGGCCTTCTTCGCCCGTCTTGCAATTCGATGGGACCCACATGCCCTCATCGATGGTGAGGCTCGGGCAGTCGGCGACGGTGTGGTTGCCGCACCGATTGAGCATCAGGAACGCGGGCACTCTGCCCTTGACGTGATTGGGGATGAACAGCGCGAGGAGTATCGTGGGCGCGTCATTATCCAGGCCCTTGAACCGGATCTCGACCTCACGGAGAGTCGCCTTACCGCCGAACACGTTGCGGTCGGTCTTTGTGATCCTCGCGGTGATCCCCGGAGCGGGAGGCATGTACCCGTAGATGTAGTGCTGGAAGAGCGCCTTCAGTTCCGGACGCCGTTTCTCGAACCACTGCTCCTTCGTCGTCACCGGCGTGCCGTCGAGCATCGTCAGCGGATTGGGCAGATCCGAGACAGCCGGCAACTTCTCCACCGGTGGGAAGTCCGCGGATGCCGATCCGCTCGCGCAGACCAGCATGACCGCCGACACCAGCATCACGAGCTTCATCATACCGAACACATACTCCAGCGCCATTGCCAAGTGATTCCTCCGTAATCAGGATAATGCATGAGGTGCGTTCTCAACAGCGATCGAGGGCTCCCTCAGACTGCTGAAGGAGCCCTCGAGATGATCCTGCGATCGGCGCTGTCCCGTCGCACAATGGAACCGCGCCGCTACCTCACGGGCACGGTCTTCACTACGAGATCTCCGGCTCTGAGAGGTCCGCCGGCCTCGTAGTAGACCATCGGACCGATGCTCGTCGGTGTCGCAGGAACCGCCCGGATTGAGAACTGATCGGGTATCGCAACCAGCGATCCGTCGGTCCGGTTGTCCGTCACCCGCACCTCGATCAGAGCAGGTCGTCCGTTGAACGTGCCTTTGCCCGCGAATACCGCGGTATTGCCTTGGACATCGAGCTTCTCGACCTTTGGCAGGATGATGTGCGCCACGGGGCGGATTGCAGTCGATGCGAACACGGGCGTTATCTCCGAGTATGTCAGGCTTCCATCGGTCACGCCCTTGATCCGGCTGGCGCCGAACTGGAACCGTCCATAGCACGTGTTGCTCAGGGCGATCATGCCGTCACCCTTCGCATACAGGTCGGGTGGCTTGACCGGAATGGCGTAGACCGTGAGGTCGCCCTTGATGACTCCGCCCGACCTTTGGAAGATCACGGTCATCGGTCCCTGAGGGATCGCCACTATGCGGAACCAGTCGCCGGAGGGGTTGTCGTCGAGAGTCTCGATGATCAGGGTCGCAGGCATGTTGTCCCACGTACCGATTGCCCTCACCGTTGCATAGTTGCCCTGGATGACCATATCGGTGATGGACTTGGAAACGATATTGACGGTTCGTCGGCTGTCGGTCGTCGTTTCCGTGTACCGGAAACCTCCGTACAGCGTTGAACCGGCCCTCCACACGTTGACGTCGAAGGTTCCGACGCCCCGGTAGGCAGGGATCGCGCCCGTTCCCCGGACGCCGGCTTCGGGTGCAGGCAGGATGGACGATGGTGGAGAAGTCTGCGCGAAGCACACGGAGCCGAGTGTGGCTGCTCCAATCACAGCCGCCAGCAAGATGAGCGTCATGCGTGTTGGCATGATCAAACCTCCTCTCCTAAAGGGTTGAACGATGGGGGAAGCCTTAACTGCAAGTCTACATCTAATGGGCAAGCACGTCAATGGGCGGCACAGCAAGCATGCCTCCTGACATGCATAATACCCACGAGGGGGCCGCATCATTCGTGCCGTGGCAGGTATGTCAACCTTTTCCAGCGAACAGGCGTATAATCCTATGTACTTCATCCGTCCCAAGGAGGATAGTCATGCTGTCACGCCCCCTGTTGTTCCTGATCGCTTTGGGGCTCGCGCTGTCTGCGCTTCCCTCGTTGGCCCAGGAACCGATCCCCGTGTATCCGGGGAGCCAGGCAGAGTTCGAGTTGAACCTTTCAAACCAGGATTTCCTGCCGGTGATTCGCCAGGTGATCGGCCTCGCGCCGAAAGTGCTGGGCGGTTTCATCCCCATGCCTCAGCATGCCCCGGATGGCGGCCAGTCCGGTCAGGCAATGCCTCGCACTGAGTCAATCGTGACTATGAGCGAGGAGATCGCCAAAGAGTTGCAGGCGGCGCTCGCCGATGTGAATCAAATCTCCGTCGTTGCGTACAGGCAGCCGAAGGACGTGACCGCCGACAAGATTGCCGAGTTCTACGTGGACAAGATGTCGCTGACCAACGGCTGGACGCGGGTGCTCGCCGTCAACACTCAGCAGGGGATATCGGCCGGAGTATATGCCAGGCCGGGCCTGACGGGCATCTTCGCCTACGGGACGGGCAACGGCTATGTCGGCGCCGTGAAGGTGGACGGCAAGATCGATCTGATGCGGATCGGTGAGTTCGTCGCCAAGTACGCTCCGATGATCGCGTCGCATGCGGGTATCGACATGGGCGAAGGTCCTGTCGCGGCGCCACCGGCTTCGGCGGAGGGTGAATGGGAGGTAGTGCTCGTTGATGTCGGCATGCATAGAGTGCGCGTCCTGGAGGCGATCCGCGAGATCGCGCGCATGTCGCCGGCGGAGGCTCGGGCGTTCGTCCAGTCGCTTCCCAACACGCTGGTGAGTTCGGTGTCCGAGGAGGAGGCGAACCAGGTCAAGTCACGGCTGGAGTACCTCGGCGCGAAGGTCGAGATCAGACGGGCTGACTAGCAGGAGTGTTGTAGGAGCGGCTTCCCAGCCGCGAATGCCCACGCAACGCCGCGAGTTCGCGGCTGGGAAGCCGCTCCTACAAGGCGAAATTCGGCTTATGAAACATGCTCCGGCCTCTCGGGAGTATGGCGGCTCCCATGTCCCCATACTCCATCCCTCCTCCCTCCTCACTCCTCACTCTTCACTCCTCCCCGCTCCCAGAACTCCTCAATCGCCCGGCGCTTCTCCCACGCAAGCCGGTCGCTCAGGCCGACCCAGTACGTCTGTGGGTTGACGAGCCTCCGGGTCTCCGTCGGTATCTTCGCCATCTCCGCCAACGCATGCTCTCGGATCTCCGATACCGATGGCGACGGGACGATCCGTTCCCCATTCCGCATGACCATCTCCAGCAGCGGACGGCGCGTCATACCGCCGTGAAATGTCTTCGTCTGCCCGATCACCATTCGGTCGTGCGCGAGCACATCGCTCTCCCTCCATGAGTCGTCGTCCTGTGTGAACAGCACGTCGCCTGCAGCCATGCCGTTCTGATCGTAGAACCTGATGGGTATCTTGATGCCCGGATCGGTGGTCTTCTCGGGGTTGTCGGAGATCTTCAGCTTTGGAGACCAGGCGCCGGCCTCCATGATCGCCGCGAGCTTGTAGACCCCGCCGAGCGCCGGCTCATGTCCGCCGGTCATCAGCTTCGTCCCGACGCCCCAGGAGTTGATCTTCGCCCCCTGGTGCTTGATGTCCGCGATCAGGTGCTCGTCCAATTCGCTCGACGCGACGATGAGCGCATCGCCGAATCCCGCATCGGCCAGCATCTCGTGCGCCGCCTTGCTCAACTTCGCAAGGTCGCCGGAGTCGATCCGGATGCCGGGACGCCCGGTCCATCCTCTCTCACGGAGTTCCCGGAACACCGTGATGGCATTCGGGACACCGGTTGCCAATGTATCGTAGGTATCGACCAGCAGTATCAGGTGGTCGGGGAAGACCTCCGCGTAGGCACGGAACGCGTCGAGTTCGGAGGGGAAGGACATGATCCAACTGTGCGCCTGGGTGCCGACGACTCGCACGCCGAAGCACTTCCCAGCCTGGGTGTTCGACGTCGAGTCGCAACCGCCGATGATCGCCGCTCGACTTCCGCTCATCCCGCCGTCCGGTCCCTGGGCGCGTCGGAGTCCGAACTCCAGCACGGGGTCGTTCTCAGCCGCGAACCTCACGCGGGATGCCTTCGTTGCGATCAGCGTCTGGTAGTTCAGGCGGTTGAGCAGGAGCGTCTCGACCAACTGCGCCTGGGCGAGTGGGGCGTGCACGCGGACGATCGGTTCGTACGGGAAGACGGGAGTTCCCTCCGGCGGCGCCCACAGGTCGCCCTGAAACCGGAAGTCGGCGAGCGCATCGATGAATTCAGGCCGGAAGAGCCCGATCGATTGCAGGTACTCCTGGTCGCTCGCGGAGAACCTGAAGTCGGAGAGGTCGTCCAGCAGGTTCTCGAGACCTGCGAACACGGCGAACCCTGTGTTTTCCGGCAGCTTGCGGAAGAAGTACTCGAATACCGCCGGGACGTCCTGCCTTCCATTTGCATAGTACCCGGCGAGCATCGTCAGCTCGTACAGGTCCGTGAACAGCGGCCCGAGCGGCCCCATCCCGCATTCATCCGTGCGCATGTCATCACCTCCGCACTTCGAAGTCGGCGCTCGACGACAGGAGTCGTTGAGGGGAACTGATCTCCACACATGCAGTATCGGGCAGACCGGCGGTGCGGTAAACCTTGTGATCACGTCAGACGTATGATAGACTGTGCATCAAGCGGTATCGAGGATACTTCGGCAGCAGAACGGAGTGTCGCTGCCGAAGCACCGCACAGCGCCGGATGGGGAGGTCTGCCATGATCGATGCGAAAGGATTGACGCGCCGCGATTTCCTGAAGGGGTCCGCTGCCACGGTCGGTCTCGGCCTGATCGGGACGGGCGCGGTGATGGCATCGCCGAGGGTGATCGGCGCGAACGACCGCATCCTGATCGGAGTCATCGGCTGCGGAAGCAAGGGTGCGAGCCACCTTCGCAGCCTCGTTGAGAAGTCGAAGGACCCGAAGAGCAAGATCGCGGTCGTGGCGGTCTCCGATATCTACCAGCCGCGCAAGGACCGTGCGAGGGAGATCAGCGGCGGCGAGGTCTACCACGACTACCGCAAGCTCCTCGAGCGGAACGATATCGACGCCGTCGTGATCGCGTCTCCCGACCACTGGCACGCGCGCATGGCGACCGATGCCATGGAGGCCGGAAAGGACGTCTACCTGGAGAAGCCGATGACCCATACCTGGGAGGAGGCCAAGGCGCTTGTGGGTGTCGTAAGGCGCACCGAACGGGTGATGCAGGTCGGCGCGCAGTCCTGCTCCGACGACCGCTACTGGAAGGCGAACAAGCTCATCAGAGAGGGCGCGCTCGGCAAGGTGCTCTGGACGACCGGCAGCTACTGCCGCAACTCCACCAGGGGCGAGTGGAACTACAACATCGATGAGGGCGCGAACCCCGACAACCTCGACTGGAAGGCGTTTCTCGGCTCCGCGCCGAAGCGCCCGTTCGACAAGGAGCGCTTCTTCCGCTGGCGGAAGTATTGGGACTACTCCGGCGGCATAGCGACCGATCTATTCTACCACGAGCTTTCGCACCTGCAGATCGCGCTCGGTCCTGAGTTTCCGAAGAAGGTCTCGGCAGGCGGGGGCATCTACGTCCAGCACGACCGCGATGTGCCGGACACTTTCCACATGATCATCGACTATCCGAGCGACCACTCGGTGGTGCTCTGCTCCTCCATGGCCAATCGCCAGGAGGTCCCCGAGCTGATCCGCGGTCACGAGGCCACCATGTACTTCGAGTCGCCGGGCATTGTAGTCCGTCCGGAGAACGAGTTCAAGGATGCGTGTCCTGAGATCACGGTGGCGCTCGATCCGAGAAGCAGCCATATGGACAACTGGCTTGAGTGCATCCGCACGAGACGGACGCCGACGCTCGATGCAGATACGGCGTACAAGGTCATGGTTGCGATCGACCTCGGCGTCCGGTCTTACCGCAAGGAGCAAGTGATGAAGTTCGATCCCGCGAAGCAGCGAGTCATCTAGCCTTCCGGTCTTATGCCTCATATGTGTTCCACGAATCCCATCCTGGTCCGCATGAAGCGCGTGGCCATGAACTGCGAGTTCGAGCTTGTCCTGTGCGGCTCGGACCGCCGGTACCTGATCGACGCCGGAGAGGAAGCCTTCGAGGAGCTTGCGCGCCTCGAGGAGCAGTTGAGCGTCTTCATCCCGACGAGCGACGTCTCCGACATCAACGCCCATGCCGCCGAAAGGCCGGTGAGGATCGACGCGCGGCTCTTCGACCTGCTTCTCCTCGCCAAGCGAGTGAGCGCCGAGACCGGGGGCGCATTCGATATCTCGACCGGCCCGCTGGTGCGGAGATGGTCGGCGGGTGACGACCACGGCGGCTTCTCCGTCCCGACATCGGAGGAGATCAGCCAACTGATCTCGAAAGTTGGAATGAAGCACGTATGCCTCGACCAGGCCGCCATCACCGTGGCGTTCGATCGTCCGGGCATGATGATCAATCTCGGCGCGATCGGAAAGGGGTACGCCGTCCGGGAGATGGCGGATCTTCTGCGCGGTCGAGGGATCGATGCAGGCCTGATCAGCGGCGGCACGAGCACCGTCTACGCGATCGGACATGCGCCTGATGACGATGCATGGACGGTGGGCATCCGTAATCCCGTCGAGCGCGAGGAACGGCTCACGACGGTGAGGCTTCGAGACCGGGCGCTCTCCACATCCGGCGGTCACGAACGGTTCACGGAGGCGGACGGGGTCCGGTACAGTCATGTGATCGATCCGCGTACCGGCCGTCCGGCGGACGCCCTGCTCATCGCCTGCGCGGTGACGTCTGATCCGGCGGAGAGCGATGCGCTCTCCACCGCGTTCCTGGTGCTCGGAGTCGAGGAAACGAAAGAGTATTGCAGCGCGCACGAGAGTGTCGGCGCTGTTCTGGTCCCAGTGCCCGCGCCCGGCGCAGACCTGGAGATCATTCGTATCGGAATCGAATAGAATAGGCGAAATACGCGGGAGGTATCTGTTCCATGAGTTTTTATGATGATGGTGCGCTGAGCCGGAGGGATTTCATCAAGGGTTCGGCAGCCGCCGCGGTGACGCTCGGTCTGGCATCGGGCGCATCCGCTCAGCAGTCGGACGTGAAGGAGATCAGGTGCGGTTTCATCGGGGTCGGCACCGAGGGCTCGATGCTCCTCGGCAAGCTCGTGAAGATCCCCGGCGTAAAGGTCCCGGCGATCTGCGACATATACGAGCCGAACCTGCAAAAGGGACTGAAGATTGCGGGAGGGCTCGTGCGCGGATACGAGGACTACCGCTACATGCTCGACCGCACTGATCTAGATGCGATCCTCATCGCTACCCCGCTCAACTGGCACGCTCCGATGGCTATCGACGCGATGAAGTCGGGCAAGCACGTCTTCAGCGAAAAGATGATGGCCTACAGCATCGAGGACGCCAAGATGATGCTCAAAACCTCCAGGCAGACCGGCAAGCTTCTCCAGATCGGCCACCAGCGCCGCTACGATCCGCTCTACAATCATGCCTTCAACCTGATCAAGCAGGGAGTGCTCGGCAAGATCACCCATGTGCGATGTATGTGGAACCGCAACGGAAGCTGGCGCCGCGCCGTGCCCGATCCGAAGCTGGAGCGCCTGATCAACTGGCGTATGTACAAGGACCAGTCCCAGGGCCTCATGGCGGAGCTCGCCAGCCACCAGATGCACGTGACCAACTGGTTCCTCGAGAGCCTTCCCATCTCCGTCATGGGATACGGCGGTATCGACTACTGGAAAGACGGCCGTGAGACCTACGACAACGTCAACGTGCTCTTCGAGTATCCCGAGGGCGTCAAGGTCTATTACCAGTCTTTGACCACCAACCAGTTCGACAACTGCTACGAGCAGTTCATGGGTGACAAGGGAACGCTGGTCATCACCACCGGCAAGGCCCAGCTCTTCAAGGAGCCGCGCGCCGAGGATCTGATGTGGAGCAGCGCCGCCCACAAGGAGAAGGTCGGCGGCAAGGAAGCCATCGTGCTCGATGCCGACGTCACCGCCAAGCTGAAGGCCCAGGCGGGCGAAGGCGAGCAGATCGCTGCCGGCGAGAAGAAGAAGGACGACTACATGGCCGAGCTGGAGGCGTTTATCCAGTGCATCCGCGAGGGCAAGCAGCCCGATTGCGACGGCCAGGAGGGCCTCGAGTCCGCGGCGACATGCCTCCTCGCCAACCAGGCGATGGCTCAAGGCAAGAAGCTCTACTACAAACCGGAGATGTTCAAGGCGTAAAACGAGGAGTGCCGGAGTGATGGAGTACTGGGAACCCACCACTCCAATATTCCAACACTCCGACAGTCCATTCCCTCAGGAGGTCTTCATGTCACCCGAAATGACTCGCCGAGAGTTCCTCAGCAAGGCCGCTGTCGGAACCGCCGGCATGGCGATCGCGGGGACGGGGATGCTCGCATCCCCGAGAGCCGTAGGCGCGAACGACCGGCTCTCCGTCGGCGTCATCGGCTACGGCCAGCGCTGCCGTTCTCTGCTCAACGATTTCCAGAAGGCGGCGAAGAACAGCAACGCCGAGATCACCGCCGTGTGCGACATCTGGACGCGCAACCTCGATGCCTGTGCGAAGCGGGTCAAAGACTCGGGCAGCCCCGAGCCTCGGAAGTTCCGCTACATGGAGCAGCTCCTCGCCCTCAAGGACGTCGATGCGGTCATCATCGCAACCTGCGACTTCCAGCACGCGAAGATGCTGGCTCAGGCGGTCCGCGCGGGCAAGGACGTCTACTGCGAGAAGCCGTTCGCCAATGTCCTGGAGGAGGCGAAGGACGCCCTGAAGGCCGTCGAGGAGACGGGCAGGATCGTCCAGATCGGGACCCAGCGCCGGAGCGAGGGCAAGTATCAGGCCGCCGCCGACTTCATCCGGTCCGGCAAGCTCGGCGTCGTCAGCAAGGTGGACTGCGAGTGGAACTACTTCGGCCCGCGGTGGCGTCGCGACGACGTTGATCAGGTCAAACGCGAGGACACGAACTGGCGGCGGTTCCTCATGGACAAGCCGTACCGCGCGTGGGACCCTCATCAGTACATGGAGTGGCGGCTCTTCCGCGACTTCTCGACCGGTATCCCCGACCAGTGGATGAGTCACATGATCGACCTCGTTCACTGGATCATGGACGAGGAGTACCCGGTAAGCGCGGTTGCGATGGGCGGCACGTATGTCTGGAAGGACGGACGTGAGAACGGCGACACGTTCCAGGCGCTGCTCGAGTATCCGAAGGGATTCCTCTGCAGCTACTCGACCAAGTTCGCCAACTCCGCGGGCGACCACACCGTCGTCTACGGGACCAACGGCACGCTCAACGTAGAGACTTCCGAGGTCACGGGTGACGGCGGAGGCGGCGATGACAAGATCAAGGAGACGATCAAGCTCGAGAAGCAGCCGAACGTCAGCCATATGCAGAACTGGCTCGACTGCATCCGCAGCCGGAAGCAGCCGAATGCCACCGCCCGCATGGGATACTCGCACTCGGTTGCCACTCTCATGGCCGTCCATGCCGTGGAGTCCGGCAGGAAGGTGATCTACGATCGCGACGAGATGGAGATCAAGTTCGCGTGACAGATAGCACAGCCGCCGCCGGATAGCGATCCGACGGCGGCTTATTCGCATCGGAGGCCGATAATTGAGCAAGCCCAGACTGTCCATCCTGTTCCTTTGTCTAGTCCTCACCGCCTGCGCCACGATTGTCGTGGCTTCGAACCTGGAGGTCAAGGTGCGCCTCTCGCCGGAGTTCGCGGGCGCTGCGGTACCGGTATCCGTGATGCCGCCGACGCCGATCCCCGAGCGAGGAATCTACTGCCTGCAGGAGAGCGATACCGGGCGGTGCATCCCGTTCCAGCGCGACCGATCGACGGGCGCTATCGAGTTCATGGTGGATGTCCCGCAGATCACGAAGCCCGTCACGAGGATATATCGCCTCACCGAGGGGCAGCCCGTCTACGGCGACGGCATGTGGGTGAGGGATATCGACGGCAAGTCGCTCGCCGTGCGCGAGGGCGATAAGCAGGTCTTCGTGTACAACTACCGGTCGCTCCTGCCCGAAGGAGTGCCCGAGAAGTATCGGCGAAGCTGCTACATTCATCCGATCTACGGCCCCTGCGGCGAGATCCTGACCGACGACTTCCCGAAGGACCACTACCACCACCGAGGTCTCTCCGTCATGTGGACGCACGTGACCGTCGGCGGCAAGACCTACGACATCTGGACGCTCATCGGCATGAGGCCCCGGTTCGGCAGGGTGCTCGCCATGGAGGACGGCCCCGTGTACTCCCTGCTTCGGGTGAACGACGGATGGTACACCGACATGGGCGTGAAAGTCATTGACGAGACCTGGACGATGAAGACCTACAGGGCGGGCGATCACGGCCGGATCATGGACATGGAGATCGTGCTCAAGGCCGTCGGCGAGCCGGTCTCGATCCGATCGTCCGACAGGGGCTACGGCGGACTGAACCTCAGGTTCGCGCCCAGGACGGACACCGTGCTCTTCAGCGAGAAGGGCAGGGTCCCCGCCGACACCGACAAGGAGCCGTTCCTTTGGAACGATCTCTCCGCGAAGTTCCAGGGCGCCGAAGCCGTCTCCGGCATAGCGATCTTCGACAATCCGACGAACGTCCGGCATCCGCAGACCTGGACGAACCGCTACTACGGCGTGCTCAACCCCACTCCGGCGTCGCTTGAGCCACTGGTAGTCACGGCGGAGCAACCCCTGCATCTCCGATACCGCCTCTGGATTCACAGCGGCGACGTCGTAGACGGCAGAGTGGCGCAGGCGTATCAGGCCTACGTGAGCCCTCCCACCGTGGAAGTCAGCAGATAACCAACGAGGCATATCGAGCGGGGACCGGCGGTGGCATGTGCCGTTCCTCGCTCTTCTGAAAGGAGTCTCCCATGTCCCTAGACAAGCTCTCTCGCCGAGAGTTCATCACCAAGTCCGCCGCGGGTCTCGCGGTCGGCGCGCTCTCCACGGCTCCCGCAGCCGCGCGCATCGTGGGCTCGAACGACCGGCTCTCGATCGGTATCATCGGCGCGGGCGGCCAGGGCCGCTACCAGATGCAGCAGATCATCAACCTCTCGGACTCCCAGAACGCCGAGATCACTGCGGTCTGCGACGTCTGGAGGCTGAGCATGGACGCCGCGGTCGATATGTGCAAGAAGAAGTGGAACCGAGAGCCGCGCAAGTTCACGAACTACCACGAACTGCTCGCCCTGAGCGACGTGGACGCGGTCGTGATCGCCACTCCGGATTTCCACCACTCGCGTATCCTGGCGCAGGCCGTTCGAGCAGGCAAGGACGCCTACGTCGAGAAGCCGATGGCCTCCGAGTTCAAGGACGCCAAGGAAGCGTGGAAGGCGACCATCGAGACCGGACGCATCGTCCAGTCCGGCACTCAGCGTAGAAGCGACGGACGGCACAAGGCCGGCGCCGAGCTTATCAACTCCGGCATCCTCGGCAAGATCAGCCGAGTGGAGTGCGCGTGGAACGACTGCGGGCCGAGATGGCGCAGGGATGTCTCCAATGTGAAGTCTGAGGACGTCGACTGGAAGATGTACCTCGAGGGCAGGAAGTATCGACCGTTCGATCCGCATCAGTTCAGGGAGTGGCATCTCTACCGCGAGTTCAGCATCGGCACTATCGGACTGCTCGGCAGCCACATGATCGACGTCGTTCACTGGTTCATGGACGATCCGTTCCCTGTGAGCGCGGTCGCCGCCGGCGGGAACTATGCTTGGAACGACGGCCGCGAGAACGAGGACACGATGTACGCCATCCTCGAGTATCCCAAGGGATGGGTGCTCCGATACTGCACCGGACTCGGCAACTCGCTCGGCAATAACTGCTACTTCTACGGCACGAACGGTTCCTTCGACACGAACACGTGGAAGGTGACCGGCGCGGGAGGCAGCGGGAAGGACAGGATCGCCAAGGAGTTCGATCTCAAGCCTCTCCCTGGCGAGAACCACATGCAGAACTTCCTGGAGTGTGTCCGAAGCCGCAAGCAGCCGAACGCTGACATCCACACAGGCTATGCGCACTCGGTTGCATGTCTGATGGGCGGCATGGCGCTCCGCACGGGCAAGCGGATGATATACGACGCGGTCAGACAGGAGATCGTAGAGGGCTAGCAGGTATGAGCCGGTTCATCATTCCAGCGGTCATTGCCCTGATGATGATCTCGACTGCGTGGGCCGGCAACCTCGGCTCGCGCGCCATCGTGGTGTCCGCGCCGAACCATGCGTGCGCCGAGACGCCGGTGAGCGTCGTGCTCACTCCTCCGAAAGGCTTCGGGAGCGTGACTCTTCACGGCCCGAACGGCGTGGTGCCTTGCCAGCGCCGGGAGGAGGGCGGCAAGATCAGGCTGATGTGGGTCGCCGACCCGCTCGAGAAGGGCGCCAGTCGTACCTACCGCGCGGAGTTCTCAAGTGTGAGGGAGTCGCGCCAGGGATTGACGGGTGTGTCTGTCAGCAAGGTGGACAACACGGTGGCCGTTCAGATCGACGGCAAGCCGTTCACGACGCTCCACTTCGCTGACGGTCCGAAGCCGTACCTCTATCCGGTCATCGGTCCGACCGGCGATCCGGTCACCCGCGACTACCCGATGAAGGAGACCGAGGGCGAGACGAAGGACCATCCGCATCACCGGTCGTGGTGGTTCACCTTCGGCAGCGTGAACGGCATCGACTTCTGGGCGGAGACGCCCACCGCCGGGAGGATTTTCCAGACGAAGATCGAGACGTTGGAATCGGGGCCTGTGATGGGCCGCATCCGCACTCTGAATGACTGGGTCGCTCCGACCGGGAAGGTCGTCTGCACCGATGTACGCGAGATACGTGTCTATCGGATATCCTCCGGGCGGCTGGTGGACTTCGACGTGACCGTGCGAGCCCTGGACGAGCCGGTGACCTTCGGCGACACGAAGGAGGGCATGATGGGCATCCGCGTGGCCTCCTCGATGGACGTCGATCGCGGGCAGGGACACATCCTGAACTCCAGAGGGCGGAAGGACGGCGACGCGTGGGGCAGGCCGGCGGAATGGGTCGACTACTGCGGCCCGGTCAACGGCAAGACCGTCGGCATTGCGGTCATGGACCACCCGTCGAGCTTCCGCCATCCGACGTACTGGCACGTGCGGACATACGGCCTCTTCGCCGCGAATCCCTTCGGTTTGAAGGATTTCCCGGACGGGGAAGGCAAAGACGGCAGCCATACTATTCCGAAGGGCGGCGAACTGCGCTTCCGATACCGTGTCTTCATTCACGAGGGCGCCGTCGAGCGGTCGGTGATCGACAGGGTCTTCAACTCGTACGCGCACCCTCCGACGGTGGTGGCCAAGTAGTCCCCGGGAGGCATAGCCGCCGGTAACGGAGATCGTGCTATGCCGTGGGTCTTGCTTGTCTTGCTGATTGTTCTGCTTGCGACGGCTTCGGCTGTCGGGTTGGCGGCATTGGTGCGCCGCCGCTGGGGCGAGCGTCGGTCCATCCGGGGCACGGATGATGTCGAAGGGATCTACGTCGTCGTGATCGGGACCCTCTACGGCATCCTCGTTGCCTTCATGATATTCGTGGTATGGACCGACTACTCGGATGCTCAGCGGTTGGTCGACCGCGAGGCCGATGCGCTCGGGGATGTCTACCGTCTGGCCGGGGGACTGCCGCAGCCGTACCGTGACCAGGTGCGCGGTCTGTCCGTCGAGTATGCCCGCGCAGTAGCGGACAGCGAGTGGGCGAACATGGCGCGCGGGCAGACCGACCCACGGGTCTCCGATATCGTCGCTCGCATGTGGCAGGCATTCAATGCCCTGGGACCGGAGGAGGCGGCGGATGACGTTCTCCGGGACCACCTGTTGACCTCTTTTGCTGAGTTGACGGATCTCAGGCGATCGAGGCTGCTGGAATCGGAGACGGAGCTGCCGACCGTCCTGTATGTGGTGCTGATCATCGGCGGTATTCTGACGGTTGGTTTTGCGATCGTGTTCAACACCGAGCACTTCGAGTCGCATGCCATAAAGGCGGGAGCGCTTGCCGCCCTGGTATCGCTCATGCTGGTCACCGTCTGGTCGCTCGACCACCCGTTCCGAGGGAGCGTGCGGATACCGCCCGATGCCTTCGACCGAGTTCTGTCGATCGTCGAAGAGAGGTAGGCTCGGCTCTTTCAGTGAATAGTGAACCGATGCGGCCGCTTCCACGTCCGCTACTGCTGAGTCTGTAGTCTCGTCGCGGAGGGACATGTGCAGAACTTCACCACCTTCGACCTCATAGTGGTCCTGGCCTACCTGCTCGGGATAGGCGGCCTGGGGGTCTACCAGGCCGTCAAGATCAAGAGCTCGGGTGACTATTTCGCGGGCGGGCGCAAGTTCAACAAGTGGCTGATGATGATGCACGCGCTCGGGACGGGCACGCACGCCGACGATCCGGTCGGCGTCACCGGCGCCGCGTACTGGAACGGGCTCTCGGGTATCTGGTACACCTTCGTCTATCTCTTCGTCACTCCGTTCTACTGGGTCGTCGCCCCGCTGTTCCGGCGCTCTCGTTTCATCACCACCGCCGATTTCTTCAAGGCGCGGTTCGGCTCCCGGATGGCTCTGCTCTATGCGATCATGGGCGTCCTGATGTTCTGCGTGAACATGGGAACGCTCCTCAAGGGTACGGGTACCATCGCCACCGCCGTGACCCAGGGTTCGATTCCCGAATGGCTGGCAATCGCCGGGATGACGGTTGTCTTCGTCGCATACGGGTTCGCCGGGGGACTGGTCGCAACCGTGGTCACGGAGTCGATCCAGGGCGTGTTGATAGTTGTCATGTCGCTTCTCCTCGTGCCGTTCGGACTGGCGAGAGTCGGCGGCTTCCAGGGCCTGCACGAACTCGTCTCCGCGGAGAAGTTCAGCCTCCATGCCCCGACCGAGATGACGATCCCCTGGATCATCACCGGCTCGATCATGATGCTGATCGGCATCGTCGCCCAGCCGCACATCATGGAGGTCTGCTCGACCGGCAAGACCGAGTTCGAGGGCAGGGTGGGGTTCACCTACGGCAACTTCGTCAAGCGGTTCTGCGCGATCGGTTGGGCGTTCACCGGCGTGATCATCCTGGCGATGGCCGCCGCCGGACTGATCCCCGGCCTGACCAACGAGACGCGTGAGGCCGCTTTCGGGATCGGTATCCGGGTGCTCCTCCCAGCCGGACTCACCGGGCTGATGTTCGCCGCCATCCTTGCCGCTCAGATGTCATCGCTCAGCGCGTTCATGGTCGCCGCATCGGCTCTCCTCACGAGAAACGTCTACAAGGAGCACATCAACCCCAGTGTCGACGACCGGCAGTTGCTCCGACTGGCGCGCTGGGTCGGACTGGTGACCGTGGCGCTCGGCGTCGGATTCGCCTTCGCGGTGCAGGGAGTCGCTCAGGCGCTCACGATCTTCTGGGCGATGGCGACCTTCACCGGCGTGTTCATGTGGTTCGGGGTTCTGTGGAGGCGCGCCAACGCGACCGGGGCGTGGCTCTCGTTCGTCATCATGGCAGGCATCTGGCTCGTACTCGGACCGTTCGGTGGAGTGCTGAAGTCCTTCATCGCCGCGAGTCCCGACTGGTTCGGCATGTACGCGGACAAGAAGATGCTCCAGAGCCTGGCGCTCTCCTTCGTCCCGGCGGGCATCGTGGCCCTGATCGTCGGAAGCCTCGCCGCCGACCGCGAGAAGAGCAGAGTACCCGCGTTCGGATGGGCCGGCGCGGTCGCGGTCGCCTGGATCTTCATGGTGCCGTCGGGCCGAGGGTTCGGCTCGTTTATCCCCTCGTGGCAGACGGCGATCGTGATGGGAACATGCCTGGGCGCGGGCCTCTTGGCGCTGGTACTCGGGAATATCTTCAGGCAGACCACCGACCACGAGAAGCTCGACCGGTTCTACCTGCTGCTCAGAACGCCGGTTGGCCGCGAGGATGAGCTGAAGAAGGCGGGCGTCGACGTCATCTATGCCGGGCACAGCGAGGGCCATCCGTGGGAGTTGAAGCATCCCGTGCTGGTCAACGTCGGAGGATTCCTGGTGGCGGCGGTCTTCTCGATGGCGATCCTGGGGCTGCTCTACATGCTGTCCCGGATAGGCGCATAGGAGCACGAGATGTCTATCACGCGCAGAGAATGCTTGAAGCTGGGAGCAGCCGCCGGGCTTGCCGCACTCATACCGTCGGCTCTCAACGCTGCCCCCGCGAGAAAGGAGGACAAGGCCGGGATGCGACTGGGACTTGTCACGTACAACATCGCCAACAAGTGGGACCTGCCCACGCTGATCGAGAAGTGCAAAGCCATCGGGATCGAAGGAGTCGAACTGCGGACGACCCACGCCCACGGCGTCGAGCCGTCGCTCACTAGCGACCAGAGACGTGAGGTCCGCAAGCGGTTCGAGGATTCCGGCATCGTGCTCTGGGGGCTCGGCTCGATATGCGAGTTCCACCAGACCGATCCCGTGGTTGTCAGGAAGAACATCGAGGACTGCAAGGCGTTTACCCTGCTTGCCGTCGATACCGGCGCCAAAGGGGTCAAGGTGCGCCCGAACGCCTTCTCTGAAGGGGTGTCTCACCAGAAGACCCTCGAGCAGATCGGACGCGCGCTCAACGAGTGCGGTCGGTTCGCCGCCGACCACGGCATCGAGATCTGGCTGGAGGTGCACGGCAAGGACACATGCCATCCGCCGCACATCCGCACGATCCTCGACGTCTGCGATCATCCCTCGGTCGGCGCTTGCTGGAACTCGAACCCGCAGGACGTCAAAGACGGGTCGGTCAAGGAGTACTTCAGCCTGCTCCGCCCGGACATCAAGTCGTGCCATATCACCGAGCTGTGGAGGACCGAGTACCCGTGGAAGGAGCTGTTCTCGTTGTTCAAGGCAACCGGTTACGACCGATTCACTCTGGCGGAGATTCCCGAGAGCGCCGATCCCGATCGGGTGCTTCGCTACTACAAGGCACTGTGGCAGGAGTACACCAGATGACCAGCAGACGTGACTTTCTCAGGACCGGCGGCCTGATTGCGGCGGGAGCAGTCGCCGGACTGATAGCACCTTCGGAAGCTGCCGAGCCGATCGTGCGGAAGGGCCAGCCCGCTTTCAAAGTGGGATGCGCCGCCTACTCGTATCGCCAGTATATGACCGCCAAGGAATCGCCGATGACGTGGGACGACTTCCTCGCCACGGCCGCCGAGATCGGGTGCGAGGGGGTCGAGTTGACCTCCTACTACTTCCCGCCGGACGTCGATGCGGCCTACATCAACCGCGTGAAGCGCCGGGCGTTTCTGCTCGGTCTCGACGTCTGCGGTACCTCCGTCGGCAACAAGTTCACCGTTCCTCCGGGTGACGAGCGCAACGCGCAGGTGGCGGCGGTGAAGAAGTGGATCGATCATGCCGCCGAGATGGGCGCTCCGTGCATGAGGGTCTTCGCGGGCGGTGCGCCGAAGGGCGCTTCCGAAGAGCAGGCGATGAAGTGGGTCGTCGAATGTCTCGAGGAGTGCGCTCCGCTGGCCGAGCGGCGCGGGGTCATCCTCGCTCTGGAGAACCACGGAGGAGTCACCGCGACTGCCGACAACACCGTCTCGATGGTGAAGGCAGTCAAGTCGGACTGGGTCGGCATCAACCTCGATACCGGCAACTTCCGCACCGACGATCCCTACGCGGATATCGCGAAGGCCGCTCCCTACGCGGTGACCACCCACGTCAAGACGTCGGTCCGCGCCAGCGGGAAGGAAGAAGAGCCCGTGGACTTGAAGAAGGTAATGGAGATACTGAGCAGGACCGGCTACCGAGGATATCTGATGCTCGAATACGAGGCGAAGGAAGACCCGAAGACCGGCGTGCCCAGGTTCATCAAGCAGTTGAAGGACACTATCGGGTAGCAGAGCTGCCCGTCGGAGGTAATCATGGTAAGTCTGAAGACGAAAATCGCAGTCGTACTTGGAGGTGCTCTCTTGATCACCGGAACGATCGGCAGTCTCGCCGCCCAGGCGCCGGAAAAGGCGAAGAAGCCCAGCGTCATACTGGCATGCGAGACCTACAGCATCAGGAACAGCATGTCGCAGGAGCCTGCCGAGGGCAAGTATGACCTCATCAGCGTCATGAAGCTGATGAAGGATCTCGGCATGAAGGGCGTCACGCTCAACGACATCTGGCTGAAGTCCGCGACCGACAAGGCGTACCTCGACCAAATCAAGAAGGCCGCGAAGGACAACGGCATCATCATCTGCGGTCTGATCTGCGAGGGGAACCTGTCCACCCTGGACGACGCCGCGTGGAACAAGCAGATCGAGGTCAACGCTGAGAAGATGCGCGCGGCGGCTTACCTCGGCGCTCCTCTCGTCCGGCTGAACCTCGGCGGTCTCGGCGATCAGGCCAAGGACGACACCATCGGCACCGACAGATGCATCGCGGCCTTCAAGAAGCTCCTTCCGCTCGCCAAGGAGTTGAAGATCAAGATGACGATCGAGAACCACGGCGGTCCGTCCAAAAAGGCCGACAACATCATCCGCATCATCAAAGAGACCGATCCCAAGTGGGTGGGCTCGTGCCTCGACTTCAAGAACTGGCCGCAGGATCTGATCCTCCAGGAGAACGCCAAGCTGGCTCGATACGCCTACCACACCCATGCCAAGGCCCACACCTTCGGCGAGGACGGCGAGGAGACCGTCGTGCCCTACGGCAAGGTCCTGCAGATGCTGAAGGATGCGAAGTACAAGGGCGCCGTTTCGATCGAGTTCGAGGGACCCGGTGACCAGATCGAGGGCGTCAAGAAGACCCGCGATCTGATCCTCCGCTACTGGAAGATCTAACCGGGGGGTTCGGAGCGCGAAATCCGAGATACGAGACAAGCGTTTGGGGCGGGAGTCGGACTCCTGCCCCTTTGTTTTTCCGGCTGTCTGTGGATCGAAGGAGAGGGCTGTCCGGCTACTCGGGTCTCGCGCTGATCGTCTGTACATCCGACCTGCGCTCGGCGAACGGTCGATAGACATCCCAGTACGGAGTCTGAGTCAACCGGGGATTCGGTGTCTTCACGAACATGCCGATCAGGGCGCCGTCGCTGAGTGCGGTTGCCGGCCTGGATGCTCTCTCGTGGGTGGATCTAGCAAGCATCGTCGGCATATCCGGCGCCAGTTGGGACCGGTATGCCGCGTACTGCTCCGGAGTCTCGTAAGCCACCAGCAGGTTGGTGAGGCTTCGTGTCGGCCTGTTGATCATCGAGCCCCGATAGTAGAGCGCCGTCGAGCTTCCGCCGTCGAGGTCCACCGCGTCAGAGGCGCCGAGATGGAGCAGGAGACCTGCCAGGTCGCTCAGGAGTATCGGCCTGCTGACGGTGACCATCAGCAGCTTGTTGTTGGAGGTATATGCCACCGCCGCGCGGGGCTTCCGGCGGAATATCTCGGGATCCTTGAACCCCTCGGCTTTCGGCGCAAGCGCCATCTTGCCGTCACGCACCAGGGTCGGCCCGGCGCAGATCACCGTCCGGCAGCCCTGCCAACCGGAACTCCTGCCGTCCTTCAGGGTTCGGAACTGTACCTGCCCGTCATCAGTTATGCAGAGTGCGGTACCGACGCATCCACTGTGCATTCGCTTGCCCTCGATGACGATATCACCCGTGGGCTGCAGGCTCCTGGTGCAGAAGAACGTGCCGGTGATCGCGGCAGTCGGATGGAGGCGGTCCACCATGGACCGGAAGCTCTCCGATGAGCCGGTGCCCTTCTTCGCGAGAGCCGGCGTGACCCGGACGTTCGGCGAGTCCATGTTCACGTACACGACGTTCGCGGTGATCTGCTTCCAGGTGACCTTTGCATGGGTGATGTTCTCGCCCAATGCGAACTGGGGAGCAGCCAGAGCAATCAGTGTTGTGAAGAGCATCGGTAGTCCGGGTTTCATCTCGCCTCTCCTCGATTCGTACTCTAACCGACAGGGCTGCATATAGCATGCCGAACTACCTACGGAATGTACCGGTTTCACGCCGAGCTACCGCCAGGCTGTACAGGATGTGGTCGGATGCAGGTATGTTTGCCAGTTCTCTCTTCCCATTTCACTTCTCGTTCACTTGACCCTGAGTGCCGCATTGTGTATGCTAAGTCGTAAAGTCTGGCTGCGAATACCAAGGCGGGGGGTTCCATGGGACAAGACAAGTACAGTTTGCTCTGCTCGCTCAGGGCTGAAGACAAGAAGCTGAAGGAGTACGGTCTGTCGGAGATGCCGGCGGCGGGCGCGTATACGCACCGCGAGCGCTACCGGCGGACGATGCACTTCCAGAGCGTTGACCGCGTACCGAACCACGAGTTCGGCTACTGGGATGACACACTCGTGCGGTGGCACGAAGAGGGGCTGCCGAAGGAAGTCGACTCGAACTGGGCGGCCGATGTATTCTTCGGTTTCGATCCGACCGGCGGCGTCCCGGTTCACTTCGGCATCAACCCCGGCTATCAGCACGAGGTCTTGGAAGAGACCGAACGCTACAAGATCATCCGCGGCGGCGACGGCGCCAAGTGCATGGTCTACACCGACGGTTCATCCACCATTCCGCATTACATCGAGTTTCCGCTCAAGGATCGGCAGACCTGGGAGGAGGACTTCAAGCACCGGATCAACCCCGACGATCCCGCTCGGTACAACGTTGATTGGGATGCCGTCTGCAAGAATCTCGAAGGCCGCGACTATCCCGCGGGCATCGGTTTCGGTTCGCTGTTCGGCTGGATTCGGAACTGGATGGGCTTCGAGGGCGTATCCTATGCATGTTACGATGATCCTGAGCTCATCGAGGAGATCATGGAGCGGATCACGGAGATGATCGTGAAGCTCCTGAACTACTCGTTCGAGCACTACTCCGATCTGGACTACGCCTCCGGCTGGGAGGATATGTGCTTCAACCACGGGCCCATCATCTCGCCGAAGATGTTCAAGGAGTGGATGGTGCCGCGCTACAAGCGGATCACGGATGTCCTGAACAAGCACGGGATCGACGTGGTCATCACCGATTGCGACGGCAACATCAACGAGCTTGTGGAGCTCTGGCTGGAGGGCGGCGTGAACTGCATGTTCCCGCTCGAGGTCAATTCCGGCACCCGGCCCGAGACACTCCGCGAGAAGTACGGTCAGAGGGTTCTCCTCGCGGGCGGGGTGGATAAGATACAACTGGCGAAGGGAAAGAAGGAGATAGAGCAGGAGATCGAGCGGCTCAGACCCACGGTCGAGTCCGGCGGTTTCATACCGCACGTCGACCACCGCGTTCCGCCCGATATCTCGTACGACAACTATCTTTATTACCTGAAGCTCAAGAGGCAGGCATTCTGTTCGTAGGCGAATATCCGAGTGATGGAGCGCGGGATGCCCGGCGCCTCATCACTCCTGACCCTCCGCATCCGAAATGGATTGAGTTGTGAATATCACAGAGCGGAACAAGCCATATCTGCTGGTGATGATCGTGGTCATCGCGGCCGCTGCCGGGTTGCTTGTAGGCAATCGAGTCTCGACTCGCATGGAGCAGCGCGCCGAGGAGCGCGAGAAGCTCGCCCATGTTGACGAGTACCAGGGGCTTGCGCAGAGATCCGGCATCACAGGCGAACTCCTGCTCGATGTGCAGCCTCCCTCTCAGACCGTGACCCCAGGGTCGCCGATCGAACTCACCGTCAAGCTGACCAATAGGAGCAAACGCAGGATGATGCTGAACTCGTGGATCGAGCCTTACCCTGCGCTCCTAACCAGCAACCAACTGCCTCTGAAGATCGACATCCGGTACAAGCGCCAGCGGATCACCTACCATGGTGATGCAGTGCTGCGTCCCCTGCACGAGAAGAAGGATTTCCTTCCCCTTCGTCCCGGAGAGAGCAAGTCCACAGTGATCGATCTCTCCAAGCCGGCCGGCAGGGGCCGGTGGGACATGTCGGCTCCCGGCACGTATGAGGTCGCCGTCTGGTATGAGACCTACCTCTCCGGGAAGTGGATCGGCGTGAAGGCATGGACCGGCATGAGCAATCCGGTTGTGGTGCTCGTGACGGTAAAGGAACGGAAGCAGTGAACGAGGCCCGGGCCGTCTGGCGCGTCAACATCCCCGAACTCCTCGGTCTCCTCGACGCGGGGCTCGATGACCTCGGCATCGACGAAGAGGGCGGCGTCTACGTCGGCGACGGTGTGAACGGCTCCGTCTACCGGTTCAGGTCCGGGGGCGAACCGGATACGGCCTTCGATGTCATCAGGCCCGCGGCCCGGAACGACGAAGAGCCGGGCTTGAACCTCGCGGTGGCGGCCGATTCCTCATTCTCCGTCGCCGATCCCGCGAACGAGCGAGTGGTCCGGTACGACTCCCTCGGCCGCGTGACCGGCGAGTTCTCCGCTCCCGGACTGCTCAACCTCTGCTGCGTCCCGGGAGGCGATCTATACGTCCTCGCCTCCGATGATGATGGCGAGCGCATCGACCGCTACGACATCATCGGCAGCCGGATAGAGACCCTGTGCGCTCCGAGGCGATATCGGGCGCATCTCGATCCCGATCTGGTCGATATCGATGCCGACCGCAACGGCTGCGCTTATCTGAGCTACGGCATGCCTCCATATCGGCTCTGGCGCATGACGCGCATCGAGTGTGCTGAGGACGAAGCCATCGAGGAGCAGCGCGAGTGCCGGAGCGAGATCGAGATGTGGTCACGCTCGCTCGATCATCCGGAGGATGCCGTCCTCATCGGCGATATCGCCTTCGATCCGTCCGGCTCCGTCTTGTGGGTACTCCTGGCGCTTCGCGAGTCGGGCAGGCAGATACTGGATGCGTTCTCGCATACCGGCGAGTTCCTCGGCTCGACCGCGCTTCCCCACAGCGACAACCTCTACAGCGGTATCTGCGCGGGCGCCGACGGTACGGTCTATCTGCTCGATGGGGCAGCCGGCGACCTTGTGCGCGTGGCCTTGCCTGATCTATAGAGCGCATTCGAGGCGTTGTAGGAGCGGCTTACCAGCCGCGAATGCACATGTGACGCCGCGAATTCGCGGCTGGTAAGCCGCTCCTACAACGCCTCTGAGACACGCTTCGAGCGATCGCCCTGTAAGGATGCCCGGCCTGCCCGCCGATAATGAGTGAAGGCGGACGGGTCAGCAAGGCCGGGGGAGAGGGGCTTTTCCTGATTAGCGTCGGGGAAACGTGTAGCGCCGTTCCGCCCTCCTCACACATCCACACTCCCGTACTCCGTACACTCCGCAACGGGTATACTCCATGCAGCACACGCTTGCAGGAGGGCTATCCGCACATGGCTGACAGACGAACAGTGCTCATCACCGGCGCTGCCGGATACATCGGCACGTTTCTGCGCAAGGCATGGGATGACAGATATAAAATGGTCCTCGTGGACAACAGAGAGATCACGGATGCGGGAGGCGCTCGGGCCGTCATCGGCGATATCGCTAATGTCGAACTGATGCGCGATGCGTGCTCCGGTGTCGATACGGTGGTCCATCTTGCCGCCGATCCGAGTCCCAGGGGCGAGTTCGAGAAGACGATCCTGCCGATCAACATCATCGGCACGCACAATACCTACCGCGCGGCCGCCGAGGCAGGAGTGAAGCGCACCATCTTCGCATCGAGCATCCACGCGGTCGGCGCGTATCCGCCGGACGTCCAGGTGAAGGAAGACATGCCGGTCCGACCGTGCTGCGAGTACGGCGCGAGCAAGTGCTACGGCGAGGCCCTCGGGAGCTACTTCGCCGACACCAAAGGCATGTCCGTCATCGCCATCCGCATCGGCGGAGTCCACGGCCACAGGGGCGAGGAACTCCACCATCAGCCGAATTCGATCGACTACCTCGTGAGCGAGGACGATCTCACCCAGCTTATCACTCGCTGTGTCGAGGCTCCACCTGACATCCGGTTCGAGATCGTTCACGGCATATCGGACAACCGGTTCAAGCGGCTCGATATCAGCCACGCGCGGGAGATCCTGGGCTATCAGCCACACGACGATGCGGCCATCGGTGTGATGGGAAGCGATATCCCGGAGCCGCGCTCGATCCATTCCGCGGCATGACCTCTGAGCAGGAATACCGCGCCGGCTCTGGGAATGTAGGTATATGCCCGGCACATTTGGGCCACCGTGCAACTTTCGGCGAATCCGCGTGTCTAATATGGTGCAGCAGTCGTGGCAGCCGATACGGCTTGCGACACCATTGATGCCGTACTGCTTTTCGGAGGCATGAACGGATGGGAAACGCCGAGATGACAGCCACTATGCCGAGACTACCAACTGTAACCGCCACGCTGGAGCAGGATCCCGACATGGCGCTCGTCCGCCGGTACCTTGCCGGCGATGATGCCGCGTTCGAGTCCCTGTTCAGGAAGTACCAGACCTCGATCTTCAATATCGTCAGCCGCATGGTGAAGGGCGAGGATGCGTACGACCTGACGCAGGACGTCTTCTGCCAGGTGCTTCGAGCCCTGCACACCTTCAGGGGCGATTCGAAGTTCTCCACGTGGCTCTACAGCATCGCCCGGAACGTCTGCCTGAACCGGATCCGCCGCAGGAATTGCGCTCGTGAGGAGTCGCTCGACTCCATGATGGAGGACCAGTCCTACACCGATTTTCTTCCCGACGAATCGGCGGATGTGGAACGAATAGTAGAGACTCACGAGCTCCAGCGGATCGTGAACTCCGTGCTGGCGACGCTTCCGGCCGAGCAGCGGTTGCTCATCGTACTTCGGGACTTCGAACAGCTATCATACGAGGAGATCAGCCTCGTTACGGAGATGTCGCTTTCAAATGTCAAGTCCAGGCTGCACCGGGCAAGGATGGCGTTCAAGTACAGAATGAGACCTTACCTGGACCAGCTCAAGGAGGGATGATGCTATGAGATGCCCGGAAGCAAGAGAACTCTTCTCCGACTACCTTGAGGAGTACCTGGCGGAGCCCGACCTCAGCCGGTTGATAGATCATCTGGCCGAATGCGAGGGCTGCCGGGACGAGCTGGACGAGCTCCAGCGGGCGCTCGGAGTGATCCACGACCTGCCGGCGCAGGAGCCGGTGTTCGACATGTGGGCCGAGTTCGCGCCGATGTGCGCCAAGGTTCGCGCGGAGTCCAGGCTGAGCCTGGCGGATCGGATCAGACGAAGCTTTTCACATTTTCGAGAACAGCTCCGAGAAGGAGCCATGATCTTCACCGCCGTTGTGCGGTATAATACTCACCGCAAGCTCCACCGGTTCACAGCGGAGAACTGGTAGTATTCCCAGCAGTCAGGGGATCGATATGATCGGGCGCATCACATTCGCGAATATGCTCATGATGCTGGCGCTGGTTGGCGGGCCCGCGTGCGCACAGGCCGCCGCGGCCTCGGACGGCTCCGGCTTGTGGCAGGAGGCCGAGCGAGTGATGCTCATCCCTTGGGTGACCTTCGCTCTGCTTACCCTTGGCATGTCGCTGCTCATCCTGGACCTGCTTACCATCAACACCTGGGGCGTCAGCGGGACCGCGGGGGTGGCATGTCTCGCCCTGGTTTTCGCGGCTTACATCTCCGCGGGCGTGGCATCCTGGGTGGGTGTGACCGTGTTCCTCCTCGGCCTCGGCCTGATACTGATGGAGGCGCACGTCTTCCCGGGCCATGGAATCAGCGGGATAGGGGGCATGATCGGCCTGTTCCTGGGGCTGTTCTGGGCGCTCGGAGGGATGGCCGTGAACGCGCTGTTCGCCGGTCTGACCTCGGCGTTCTTCACGCTCATGGCGGTCGCCGCATTCCTTGTCTACCTGCCGAAGACGACCACCTGGCGCAGGCTCGGGCAGAGGTTTGACCAGATGGTGGGCACCTATACCGTCTCCACCGAGGATGCCCGCGAGTACGTCGGGAGCACCGGCAAGGCGGTCACCGCCCTGAAGCCCACCGGCGCCGGCGAGTTCCGCGGGCGCAGGCTGGAGGTCGTCTCGGAGAGCGGCTACATCCCGCCGGCTTCGGACATCCGAGCCGTCCGCCTGGAGGGCGACCGGCTGATCGTGCGCGATGCGAGTCTGGAGGCCGAGCGCCATCGGCAGGTCACGCTCGGCGAGTAGCGCCTACCGATACCACAGGCACAAAAGGGGCCGACGATCATCGATCGCCGGCCCCTTTGGTTTCCACCGTTATGCTGCGGACTGGTCGCCCCATTCCTCGATCGTTTCCTCGATGTCCGATACCTCTTCGCTGCTGCAGTTCCAGTTGTCGCAGTCGAGCCGCGAGCAGTAGAACATCTTCTTCGTGGAACCGTCCGTGAACAGTACCTCGGCGATGTGCGCATTGCTGCACCGGAGGCACATGATCGGATCGATGACGTTTATGATCTTGAGTTGGGAGTTCTGCTTTGTCATGCCTCTACCTGTTTCGGCCTCGCTTCCACCAGTCTCGCGGGAGTCGGCCGCACGTCGGATGCCGTCGGCCCCGGTATCTTCCGAATCCTTGTCAGCGCCTGACCCTCCGATGTGCAGAACCTGAACACCCTGTCCACCGTGTTGCGCTGGATCAGCCCGGCGATCTGCTCGGTCTCTGCTATGAAATCGAGATTGCCGTAGTGCGACTGCACCAGCTTAGCGACCTTCTTCAGCGACTCCAGGTTCGTCAGTCCCTGCGCGGCGGCCCGCTTCAGGTTGATCATCACGTGGTAGTGGCCGGCACTGACGAGCCTCTCTACCATTTCCTCTACTGTACCCAGGGTGTTCTTGTTGATCTCACCGGCGAGATCGAGTACCGGAACACCTGCGTAGTTCCGCAGGGTGATGCTGAACTCCGAGCTAGCCATCCACGCACCTCATCGAGTGAATCCGCGTCCACTGGCGCCGGACACGAGACAACTTGTGACACTATTATCGGTGAGATTGCGGGGAATTCTTAGAGGTTTGGGACGCCTAACGCAGAACGGGCAGGAGAACGACTCCTGCCCGTGTGACAAGTGCCTTATCCGTCCGATGGCTCGGACCTAACTCATGTGCGCCTTCCCGCCGAGGACGACCATGCTTGGTCGGCAGTCCGGGATCTTCGACGGCTCGGCGTTGAAGATGTCCGTATCGAGGACGACCATGTCCGCGAGCCTGCCCGGCTCGATCGATCCGCGGGTCTTCTCCTCGAACGCGGCATATGCGCCGCCGAGCGAGTAAAGGCGGATCGTTTCGTCCACCATCAGGCATTCCGACCGGCTGTGGGCATCGCGGGTCACCGCGCGGTAGATCAGCTCGAATGCATCGAGCCGCTCGACCGGGCAGTCCGACCCGAGCGAGGTCGGTACTCCGGCTTCCATCAGCGTGCGGAACGGATATGTCCACCGATAGCGCTCCGTGCCGACTCGGTTGATCGTCCAGAAGTCCGTGAGCACGAACTGGGGCTGGACGGCCGCCAGGATGTGCAGACGCGCCATCCGCTCGACGAGGTCTTCGGCGAGGATCGATGCGTGCTCGATCCGGTGGCGTCGGACGCGGTTGTCCTCCCCGGTCTCCGCCAGCACGGTCTCGTAGGCGTTGATGACCGTTTCAACCGCAAGATCGCCGATCGCATGGACCGCCGCCTGCCAGCCCGCGTTGTGGACCTTGCGGACCATCTCCGTCAGTTCCTCCTGGGTATGCATCAGAAGCCCGCTGGTATCCGGGCGATCGCAGAACGGCTCCCTCATGCCCGCGGTCCACGCGCCCATCGAGCCGTCCTGGAACATCTTGACCGAGCCGATGCGAAGCATGTCATCGCCGTCGCCGGTCTTGAGTCCCTGATCCGCCAGTTGCGGGAAAATGCTGTACGGCGCCTGGACGTACACCCTTACCGGGAGCCTGCTCTCCGCATGGAGCTGTCTGAGGATCTCGTATTCCTCCATGCATCCGATCAGGAAGTGGATGGCGGTGATGCCGGTCGCCCGCGCTCTCTCCATCCCGAAGACGATCGCTTCGGTTCGCTGCTCGATGGTAGGCGAGGGGGCGTAGTCGAACACCGGGTCCTGATCGTCCTCAGTCAGCAAGCCCGTCTCGCGTCCCGACGCCGGGAGCTTGTCCGCATCGCCGGCCTCGATTGCGGCGCTGTTCACGACGATCGCATGCCCGCAGAGCCGCACGATGATGATCGGCTTCTCCCTGCTGACCTCGTCGAGTTCCTCCCGCGTGGGGAAGCGCTTCTCCGCGAAGATCTCGTGGTCGAACCCGCAGCCGATGATCCATTCCGGCGACCGCTCGGCGTCGAACGCCCGCAGCCTGTCCTGGATCTCGCCGATCGAGCGGCAGCCGCTCAGGTCGGCGCGGAAGAGTGTGTCCATGCCGTAGAGCGCGAGGTGGATGTGCGAATCGGTCAGTCCGGGGATGACGGTCTTGCCCAGGAGGTCGATCACCTCGGTATCCGGTCCCTGATAGACCGCCGCCTCGTCATGCCTTCCGGTTGCCAGGATGCGGTCACCGGCAATTGCGACCGCCGACACCCACGGTCTCACGGGGTCGAGCGTGAAGATGCGTCCGTTCGTCAGAATCAGATCCGCTGTGTCCATCAAAGCAAGCTCCTATCCACGTTGCGCCGACCGTCCTTCACGGGCGAAACGACCTTGTGCTTCCTGAAGTGCTCGGCGATCGCGCCGCGGCAGTCGATATCGAGGATCTTCGCATCGGTGATGTCCTTGAAGAACAACTGCAGGAACCAGTCGTGGGTGGTCAGGGTGTAGATCGCATTGTCATCGACCGGCTTCCCGTCGAGTGTGCACTCCACGACCTTGCCGACCCTCTGGCCCTTGCGGGGTCCGTCTTCTGCGATGACTCCGACGACCTTGTACTTCAGGCCGGCCGACACGCCCGGAATGCGGAGCGCGAGGTGTTCCTTGAGCCGCGCCCCCGTTACCTGCATCGTGACCAGCTTGTTGCTCGTCGGCAGGACGATGCTGATGTCCCACATCTTGACCGGTCCCTTCACCAGGTCGGCTCGGCATCCCGCCTCACCGTAGACCGCGATCTGCGTACCGGTGGCCTCCCTCATGGCGTCGCAGATCAGGTTGAGCATCGTGTTCTCGCCCGCGCGATCGTTGAAGAAGGTATCCGCGGCCTCGCCGACCGTCTCGCCGTAGAACGGCGCGATCGGCTTGTAGTACTTGTCGATCACCTTGGCGGTCTTCGGCTGCTCGGGGATGTCGGACGTGACCGGGATCAACTGCCCGCGGAAGCCCATGATCTCGTAGCGGCCGTTGTTCTTCCGAAGCCGCAGGTCGAGACGTCCCAGCTCTCCGCCGTTCTCGTAGCAATAGGCGCTGATCGTGCCGTTGATCCTGAACGCGCTTCGCTCGCGGTTCTCCACATTGATCGGAGCCGCCTGCCACGCGTGCGAGTGTCCGCCGAAGATGACGTCGATACCCGGGATCTCTCTGGCGACCCTCTTGTCCTCGCCGACGCCCATGTGGCTCAGGACGACCACCAGGTCGGCCTGCTCTCGGAGCATTGGAACATACTCTCTGAGCGCCGCAACGGCGTCGGTGGCCTCGAGTCCCTCCTTCACCGCCTTGAGTGAGCCCGCGACGGTGTGGGAGGTTACTCCTATCACGGCGATCTTCACGTCCTGCACGGTGAAGATGTGATAGGGCGGCAGGAACGGCTTGCCGGTGCCGCGCTCGAGCATGTTGGCGCAGACGACCGGGAAGCCTCCGACGCTGACGTTCTTCCGGAACTGATCGATCGACACCTGGAAGTCGTGGTTGCCCGGCACCATGATGTCGTACCCGGCGGCGGCGAGAGCGGCGAAGTCGGCCTCACCGTGGTACTCGACGGTGAGCGGCGTCCCCTCGATGAGGTCGCCTGCATCGACCATCAGCACGTTGCCGCGCGTCTCCTCGCGGATGCGGTCAGCGAGGGAGGCGATCCGCGCGATGCCGCCGATATCCTTGATCGCCTTCATCCTGGCATATCCCAGGCTCTGGTTCGGCGGGTCGGGGTAGCTGAACGGCATCAGGTGATCGTGGATGTCGTTGGTGTAGAGGAAGGTGATTCCCCGGTACTCCGATGCGACTGACGGCATGCAGAGCGCGAAGCCTATCAGCATCGGGATGCAGATTCTGTGGATGAGTTCGAGCATGGTTCTAGTGCCTCGGTTCATACGTTGGTCACATGGGACTTATGGTCCCCTGCTTCTTGATGTAGCCGATCACCGCGTCGCGGTAGTCGTCGGCGACGGTCTTGATCGGCTTGGCGTCCTTGAGTGGGCCGCCGATGAGGAAGTCCACGGTTGCGATGGTGTAGACTGTGTCATCCTCGATGGTTTTCACATCGCCTGATATGCCGAGTTCGTGCTCCTCGACCGCCTGCTTCAGTTGGCGGCCGGTGATCTCTGCGGTGAGAAGCTTGTTCTTGAACGGCAGGACGACCGCGATATCCCAGACCTTGATCTCTCCCTCGACCAGGTCACCGCGCACTCCTCCGGGGTTGTAGATGCCGAACTGAGCGCCGGCGGTATCGCGCATTGCCTCGCATACGAGCGCAAGCAGCTCCCTGCTCGGCGGCGCGTAGAACGTGCCGGACGCCTTGCCGATCACCTCGTCGTACTTCTTCGAGATCGGCTTGTAGTAGCGATCGACGACTTTCTTCGTCGCCGGATCATCTGGGGTATCGGAGGTTATCGGGATCAGCCCGCCGTCATAGCCCATGACCGTGAACGGTCCGCCGTCACGCCTGAGCCTGAGATCCAGCCGTCCCAGCTCGCCGCCGAACCAGTAGTCCTCGACCACGATGGTCCCGCCGAGCTTGAACGCCTCCCGCTGCTCGGTAGTCCGCACGAACAACGGCTTCGCCAGCCGCACATGCGCGTGCCCTGCGACGATCACGTCGATCCCAGGCGCCTCTCGCGCGAGCCTCTCGTCCTCTACCGTGCCGCTATCCGAGATATGGGTGAGTGCGACGACGACATCGGCTTTCTGTCGAAGCTGTGGGACCAGCTCTTTCGCCGCTTCGATGGGATCGATGAAGTCGAAGCCTTCCTTCGCACCGCGATAGTTCGTTGCCGGTACGGTGAGGCCGAAGACCGCGATCCTGACGTCGTCAACCGTGAAGATAGTGTACTGTGGGAGCGCGAGCTTTCCCGTCTTGCGATCGATGATATTGGCGCTCAGCACGGGGAAGGTTGCCGTGTGGACGTTCCGGTAGAACTCATCATAGGAGGCGCTGAACTCATGGTTGCCGGGAGTCATGGCATCGTAGCCCGCTGCCGACATCGCCGCGAAGTCCGCCTCGCCCATGTACTCGATGGAGAACGGTGTCCCGTCCAGTGGGTCGCCCGCGTCGAAGAGCAGCACGTTCCCCCGGCACTCGGCCTCAATCCGCTTGACGAGCGTGGCCCGCCGCGCGATTCCGCCGATATCCTTCAGGTAAGGCATCGAGGCGGAGCCTTCTTTCGGGTCGATCGGCTTGGCGAAACTGAACGGGATCAGATGGCCGTGGGTATCATTCGTATGGAGTATGGTGATGCCCCGGTACTCGGGCGCCGCCCAGGACGGGGCACAGGTGATCAGAATGAAGAGGATGACGAGCCGGACTATGGAGAGCGGCGGCTTGACGCCGCTTCTCCGGCGGATCGAAAACGGCGTCAAGCCGCCGCATTCCATGTTGCTCATTTCTTGTAGACCTCTTTCGGATCGAAGAGCTGCTCGGCGATCACCTCGAGATCACCGTCCTCGGTGAACTGTCGGTAGTAGCAACTCTGGTAGCCGTTGTGGCACGTCGGCCCGACCGGCTCGGCTTTGATGAGCAGCGAGTCGGCGTAGCAGTTGGCGTAGACTCCCTTCACGATCAGGAAGTTGCCCGACTCCTCGCCTTTGAGCCAGAACTTCTGACGCGAGCGGCTCCAGAAGCACACCTTGCCCTCATCGAGAGTCCGCCGGAGCGACTCCCGGTTCATGAAACCGAGCATCAGCACCTGCCCGTTGTTCGCATCCTGTATGACCGCCGGGATCAGACCATCGGCGTCGAACTTCACCTTCTCCGGAATCTGCATTCTTGCTCCTCATACGACCGGCCGCATCGGGATGCCGCGCCCGGCCAGATAATCCTTGATCTCCTTGATGCTGTATATCCTGTAGTGCACCATCGAGGCTATCAGCGCCGCCTCGGCCTTGCCCTCGGTCAGCGCGTCATAGAGGTGCTCGGGGGTGCCCGCGCCGCCCGATGCGATCACCGGGATGCTCACCCGCTCGGCGATGGCGCGGGTCAGCGGGACGTCGTAGCCGTCCTTCGTGCCGTCGCCGTCCATGCTGGTGAGCAGGATCTCGCCTGCCCCGAGTTGCTCGACCTTCTCCGCCCATTCGACCGCGTCGATACCGGTCGGAGTGCGCCCGCCGTGGGTGTAGACCTCCCACTTGCCGGGCTCGATGCGCTTGGCGTCGATGGCAACGACCACGCACTGAGCGCCGAACCTATCGGCGGCCTCGGTGATGAGCTGCGGGTTGAGCACCGCCTGGGTGTTGATCGAGATCTTGTCCGCGCCTGCCTTGAGCATCTTGCGGAAATCATCGACCGTGCGGATTCCTCCGCCGACGGTGAATGGGATGAAGACCTGCTCGGCCACGCGGGCGGCGACATCGAGCATGACATCGCGCTTCTCGTGGCTGGCGGTGATATCGAGGAAGACGATCTCGTCCGCGCCTTCCTTGTCGTAGACTCCGGCAAGTTCCACGGGATCGCCGGCATCGCGCAGGTTGACGAATTTCGTGCCCTTGACGACGCGGCCTTCCTTCACATCGAAACACGGGATTATGCGTTTAGCTAGCATCTGCTACCCCTGGAATGGTTGACTGCTGAGATTATAGCACGCAGGGGAGTCAGATGCCAATGGAGAGTGTGGGGGTGTGGGAGAAGGAACTGGGACGCCGGAGGACAAGTCATATATGTAGATAGCCGGCAGCCGGTTGGCCGACGTGAAGGGAGGAGTACCGACATGAGGAGACGACGATTCACAATCAGTGTGCTTCTGCTCGGCTGCGTTCTCGCCGGGGTGGGGATTGCCTATCAGCGGGGGAGGATCCTCGATTACCGGGTGCTCCGCGCCGATGCCGCACGGAGTAAGGTCGATCGCCGAGTGATCGCGGCCGACAACCGGTTTGCGATCAAGCTCTTCAGGGAAGCCGTCAAGAGGAGCCCTGGGAAGAATGTGGTGATATCCCCGCCGAGTATCTCCATGGCGCTCTCGATGGCGTACAACGGCGCGGCCGGCGACACCCGGACGGCGATGGAGAAGACGCTGGAGTTCACCGGACTCGATGCCGACGTCGTGAACTCCTCCAACTCGGCGCTGATGACTGTCTTCACTCGCCCCGACCGCGGCGTCTCGATGTCCACGGCGAACTCCCTCTGGGTTGCTGATCCGAAAGCCATCATCCCCAGCTTCATGGACCTGGTGACATCCACCTACCGAGCTGACATCGGTCCGCTGGACCTCAATGCCATCAACGACTGGACGAAGCGCAAGACACTGGGCCGCATCGAGAAGGCGATGGATGATCTCTCTCCTGACGCATTGCTGGTGCTGCTGAATGCCATCTACTTCAAGGGCTCATGGTCGCACCCGTTTCCGATAGGGGACACGCGCGATACCGAGTTCACTCTTGGCAACGGCAGCAGAGTGACCGTTCCCATGATGAAGAATACGGGCTCCTACGAGTGCTACTGGCACAAGGAATTCAGCGCGCTGTGCCTACCCTACGGTAGTGGCGATGTCAGCATGTATCTGTTTCTGCCTACTAGGACGGTGACACTGTCGTCGTTCTGCCTCAACCTGAGTCACGCGGATGTCGAGAAGTGGATGGGTGGATTCGAGAAGCCGCCGGAAGTCGACGTCTACTTGCCCAGGTTCAAGGTAGATCACTCGGCGCTGCTGAATGATGATCTGAAGTCGCTCGGCATGGGTGTGGCCTTCGCCGCTGGACAGGCGGACTTCTCCAAGACATGCAGGGGACAGGTGTGGATATCACGTGTGATCCACAAGGCCGTCGTGGACGTGGACGAACGGGGTACCGTTGGATCAGCGGTCAGCGCCGTCGAGGAGGCATTCTGCGGACCGACGACCTTCATCTTCGACCGCCCCTTCCTCTTCCTCATACGCGATGAGAAGACCGGGCTGATCCTGTTCGTAGGAGCGGTCGAGGATCCGAGAGGATAGGGGGATCGCGGTCGGGGCCGAATTCGTTGATCTCCGCGCGGAATTTGGGAAGTTCGGCGCCGAATTCGCCGAACTTCCGCGCGGTGATCGGGGAAAGACGGCCGTCAATCGCCGCGGGACAGGCGTCTTTCGCCATGGGACGGCCGTCCCGCGTCACGGGACGCGCGTCCCTTGGCATTGGGCAGGCGCTGCGATCAGCGGTCAGCGGTCAGCGGTCTGTCCCCGGAGAGCGCCTCGATCGCCAAGCGGACGTCATTGCTGCCGATCACATCTACGCCCATGTCCGCAAGTCGGCGCATCTCGGCCTCGTCATCGACCGTCCATGCCTCCATCAGCATGTTCGCGGTGTGGGTTGCCTTCACGAGCGCCGGGCTGATCGCCTTGTAGTAGACCGCGAAGATCGAGCCGTTGACCGCGGCTGCTTCATCCGCCAGCGCGACCGCCTCATCCTCGCCGACGGGGTCCTTCGGCGCGATGATCGGCGAGAACGGAATCTCCGGCGCGAGTTCGGGCATCCGGACGCCGACCTTATAGTGGAACGAACAGAGCATCGACTGCTCCTGCATCCCGTGTTCGTAGAGCGCCGCCACGACCTCGTCCTCCGTGCCGGGCTCCTTGATCTCGACGATCAGCTTCACGCCCGTGTCCTTCGCCACCTCGATCACCTCGTCGAGGGTCGGGAGCTTCTCATCCGAGAACTCGGGGGCGAACCAGCTGCCGGCATCGAGTTTCCGAAGCTCATCGAACGTCATGTCGGCGACCTTGCCGGAGCCGTTCGTCGTTCGGTCGAGCGTCGCGTCGTGGATGACGATCAACTCGCCGTCCTTCGTCTGTCGGACGTCGCACTCCATGAAATCCGGCTTCAGTTCGACGGCCTTGCGAAACGCCGCCAGTGTATTCTCGGGGGCGGCGGCGGAATAACCCCTGTGCGCGATTGTCAGAACTCTGCTCATGGTGGTGTTCTCCTCGGTGACATTATACCCCGAGCGGCGCAGGATGCCAACGGTCACTTGCGGGATCAGGGTATAATCGGTATGCTGATACGGAAAGATCATCACTATCCAAGGATGCCCCGAATGGCGGTATACGCAATCTCCGACCTGCATCTGTCGTTTGCGAGCCCGAAGCCGATGGACATCTTCGGCCCGGCGTGGAAGGATCATGCCGAGAAGGTGCGCTCCAACTGGGAGGCGCTCGTGACGCCGGATGACATCGTGCTGATGCCCGGTGACATCTCGTGGGCGATGCGGCTCTCCGATGTGCGCCCCGACCTGAGCTTCGTGGATAGCCTGCCCGGGCGTAAGGTCCTCGTTCGGGGAAATCACGACTACTGGTGGAACCGGAAGGCGACCTCGCGCATCCAGCGGACCATCGACCGTAGCCTGACATTTCTCCAGGGCACATCGATTGTGGTTGGTTCCGTGGGCATAACAGGAACGCGCGGCTGGAGAGTCGATTGGGACGCGCGAGGGGGCGGCATGGCCGGACAGGGCGCATCGGAGCCGGTCGACGAGGAGCAGGCGGGGAAGATCTTCCGGCGCGAACTGCAGTACCTGGAGAACGGCCTCCGTTCGATCCCCGAGTCGGTGAGCACCCGGATCGCGATGCTTCATTTCCCGCCGTTCGACGAGAAGCTCCAGCCGAACGAGTTTGCCGAGGTGCTCTCGCGTCATTCGGTCGACATACTGGTGTACGGGCACGTGCATCTCGGCATCGGCAATTGGGTGGAGGGAGTAGTGGGCGGCGTCAGATACTACATGGTCTCGGCGGACGTCGTGGACTTCGCGCCGCAACTGATCTTGGAGTGACGAGTGAGGAGTGATGAGTGAAAACCGCCCACTCCTGAGTAGCGAAGCGTATCGAAGGACGGTCGGGGCTGGCCGGAGATCTGGTGTAGGGAACGGACGCTGTCCCGTTCCGTGGGTGTAGGCTTCCACCGACGGAACGCGACGGCGGGCGTTCCCTACGTGGATACCCGAGCCGCTTCGGCAGCGCCGTTCGCACAAACCGCGAACTCTGCTTCCGAAGCATCCAGCAGCGGCCGCCCTTCGATACGATGCTCCGCATCACTCAGGGCTGACGGTCTCCTCTCCGCATTCCTCACTCCTCACTCGTCACTCCCGGTTGACCCTGCCCGGCGACTATGCTATCATCTCACGCGTCGCTCGTGACCCGAGGGGGCGGCATAGACGATATCGACCACAACCATGGACAGTTCACATAAGCAGTTCGATCCTATCGTGTCCCGTCTGAACGCCGAACTCGCGGGGGTGAAGCTCCTCGCGCTCGGCCAGACGGTGTACTGGGATGAGCCGATGAAGGCCATCCTGCGACATGTGCTCGACGAGCGGCTCCCCGACACGAAGATGATGGTCGGCATCCACGACGCCGACTACTTCTCCAGGGTCCCTGCGAGCCTTGACCTCCCGAGCGGCTGGGCCATCCTTCCGCACAACGACGGCACAACCCGCGACCTGTGGGTCGCCACCGGAGAGATCTCGCGCCTCTTCGGGAGCGAGACGATCCCCACGCGCGAGATGCTCATAGAGCACGGCGTCCAGATCGACAAGGTCGGCAAGGACTTCCCGGGCGGACGCGCGGCGTTCGTCGATACCGTGACGGAGGCGTGGGGCTGGCGCGGGCTCGTGCACGTCGATTCGGGGACCGAGGTCTCGTGCTGCGTCCCGCTGAGAGAAGCGCTCCCGCATCTCCTGGATCTGCTCTCCTGGGGATTCCGCGAGAGCGCCGAGTCGCTCTCGGAGGTAGACGCCAGGCGCGCCTCCCGTGAGGCCGACGAACTGCTGGCGCAGGTGAGGGACTACGCCGATTCGCACCCGGATGCATCGGTCGCAAACATGTTCCGCGACCTGCTGCCCAGGTTCTACGAGAGGCTCCTCGGCTACGAGCCCCGCAACCTCGAACTGGTCACATCGCTGAGCATGTTCACGTTCAATCGGTCTACGGTCGATCTGCCCAGGTTCCGCCCGGTGGATGCCTTCCTCGATCCCCGGACGAGAGAGATCTGCCAGACTGCCTACAACGAAGCCGTCGCCGGTTCGGATATCTACACGCTCGACCGCTTCCCTGAGGGCGCGATCCCGTTCGATATCGTCATCCCCGGCAAGGGGAGGGGAACGGTCTGCCTCAGAGACGGCGAGGTCGTCATCGATACCGACGACCCGATCCGCATTCCGTGCACCGTGTGCCCGACGGATCTCGCCGGGCTGGCCGCCGTGATCGAGGATCGCCTCGGCTCGGAGGTCGCTCTCGTCGGTAAGGCGCTGACACTGGTGCTCATGATGGCGAGCGAGTTCGTGTTCGTCCTCAATCAGGAGGGCTCGGCATACATCCCTCGCTGCAGGACGATGGTTTCGGCGATGAAGCGGAGCGGCGTCGATCGGTCGTTCTATCCCATCCTGCGGATAGGGTACAACACCTGGGATGCGCTCAAGTCCACGGACGCCACCTTCAACCTGCCCGGCCACCTGGCGAGGGCATTCGGGCAGGGCGAGATCACGGCCGTGGAGTTCTCGGACTCGTGGCGCGACGTCGTGGAGTCGCAGGAGAGGCTGCTCGATACGATCAAGGGTCTCTCGTCCACCGAGGAGTTCGTGGCGTTCCTCGCCGGCTACAAGGGCGAGTCGTGGGCACACCGCAGCGAGGAATACCGCAGGACATTGACGTTCATACGCAACCTCTCCGAGCGCACCGGGCCGATGAAAGAGGAGTCGATCCGCCTGAAGGACCTGAGCTATCGGCTCAGGCAGGATGTCCAGCAGCTCGAGGTGGAGAAGGGTGAGCACTTCCGGACTACGATCAAGCCTCTCCGCGACGAGATATGGCGGCTTCAACAGGACGGAGCCGATGAGGACCGTATCCGCGCGATCGAGGACCGCATCGCCCGGCATGAGGTGGAACGGGCCGGCTTCGAGCGCCTCATAGCCGAGAAGCGCGCGGAGGCCGCGGAGGCTCAGAACCGGAGTCAGGAGCTGAAGAAGCAGGTTCAGGCGATGGAGAAGAGCGACGAGGTCGTCGCCGCGCGCGCGACCCTGAAGTCGATCGAGTACGAGGCGGAGTTGGCCCGCGCATGGCTCGTCCGCGACGCCATTCTGACCGGCAGGGGACTGAGGTACGCCGGCCACCGCCCGTCCGCGTGGTGGTTCATGCTCGTCGATCCGCAGCTGGACTGGTTCCGCCAGGTCGCGGAGACCGCCGAGTTTGAGTTTGAGGAAATCGAGGCGGAGTGAGTGGAGAGTGTAGAGTGTGGCGTGGGGAGTGATGGGTTCCCAATACCCCAATACTCCAGTACTCCAACACTCCAGCACTCCGGCACTCCAATACTCCAGTCTGCCATGGTCATCCCGTTCGCCAAAGTCGAATCCGTCGGCAACAACTTCGTGCTCATCAACGCGCTCGATATGCCGGAGATGAACTGGTCATCGCTGGCGCTCGGGATGTGCGAGCACCATTTCGGCGTTGGATCGGACGGTCTGCTGGTGATATCACGATCCTCGGTCACCGACTTCCGGTTCCGCATGTACAACCCCGACGGCACGGAGGATGTCTGCGGGAACGGCATGCGGTGCGGAGCCGTGTTCATGTTCAAGCACGGGTTTGTCGCGCGCCGATCGATGAGCATGGAGGCGATGTCCGGCATCATCAATGTGGATGTCGTGTGCGAGGCCGGGATGACCGGCGCCAGAGTGAACATGGGTGTCCCCGGCACTCGTCCGGAGGACATCCCGCTGGCCGCGGGGGTAGCGGAGACTCAGGATCTGCGGATCGAGGTGGACGGGCAGACCTTCATCGCGAACTGCGTATCCGTCGGCACTCCTCACGCCGTGATCTTCGCCGACCGCGAGGTCTTCCGGGATCGGATTCCGCCGGTGAGCGCTCGGATCGAGGCGCATCCGCTCTTCCCGGAACGGATAAGCGTCACATGGGTGCAGGTCGAGTCGCCGGACTCACTGGTGGTCCGCACGTGGGAGAGGGGAGTCGGCCCGACGCTCGGATGCGGGTCCGGCGCGTGCTCGGCGCTCGTGGCGGCGAACCTCCACGGGCTGGCGGGGACGTCGGCATCGGTACGCTCTCCGGGCGGTGTCCTGCGGGTCGATTGGCCGAACCGCGGAGATGTCTTCGCATCCGGCCCGGCGCGCATCGTCTTCGAGGGCGAATGGCCGGCCTAACCGCCAGAAACGCGAAGGCGGGGTTACACTGATCACTGATGACTACGAAAGAACCTTACGATCCGGTAGCTGCATACTACGATCTCCTGATCTCCTGGAAGGCGCGACTCAAGCGCGAGCGAGCCTTCTTCACGCGCATCTTCAAGGACTACCGCGTCACCCGCGTGCTCGATACGGCCTGCGGCACGGGCAAGCACGCGATCGCGTTCCACGACTGGGGGTACTACGTCGTCGGCACTGATTCCAGCCCGGAGATGGTCGCCAAGTCGAGGGAGAACGCCGGCGACCGCTCGATCGAGTTCATCGAGGCCGGCTTCACGGAACTCGACAAGGTGAACGGCATGTTCGACGCCGTGACGTGCCTCGGCAACTCGCTGCCTCACGTGCTCTCCGATGAGGATCTCGATGCATCGCTCAAGTCGATGTACGACGCCGTGCTCCCCGGGGGAGTCGTTATCATCCAGAACAACAACTACGACCTCATCGTCGGCAGGCGCGAGCGCTTCATGCCGCTCGCGGCGCGCAAGGCGAACGGTCGGGAGTACCTCTTCCAGCGGTTCTTCGACTTCCACGGCGACACCCTGACGTTCAACCTTGTGATCATGGTCAAGGACTCCGACGGCTGGACGATGCATGTCAACGCGATCCCTCAGCGCGCCTTGACCAGCGACCTGCTCGTCTCCCGGCTCAAAGCGGTCGGGTTCGAGCACATCAAGCTCTTCGGCGGCTATCCGGCCGAGCCGTTCGAGAAGCTGCGCTCCGATGCGATGGTGGTCATCGCGCAGAGGCCGCACACGCCGTTCAGCAAGCCGCGTCCGGAGCCGGTCCGAGCCATCGATGCCGTGCCGATCCACGACAACGGCGAGCCGCTGGTGGACGTGGCCGTCGTCGCGCCGGAGATCGAACTGCGAGATAAGCCCACCTGGGGCCGCAGGACGGTCGTCGAGATGCTTAGGAAGGCGAACGGCCTGCTGCCGGAGGGGTATCATCTCAAGTTGAGGATGATCCTGCGCACCCTGGAGCACCAGACGCAGATATACACCAAGTTCATGGGCGAGTTGGCCGAGAAGCATCCCGAGTGGCCGAAGAGCAGGCTTCGTCGGGAGATCAACAAGTTCCTTGCGCCGCCCGATGCCAAACATCCGCCGGGACATACCACGGGAGGCGCGGTCGATCTGACTATCGTCGGCCCGGACGGCGAGGAGTTGGACATGAAGTCGTCGATTTGTCCTGGCGACGATGAGAAGGACTTCTTCACAACCATGCCGCTCTACAGCAAGTTCGCAAGTCCCCGCGCGGCGAAGAACCGGCAGATGCTTGCCGACGTCATGTTCGCCGCCGGGTTCAGCAACTACCCCGGCGAGTGGTGGCATTACTCGTACGGCGACAGCGCGTGGGCCGTCCGGGTCGGAGCGCCTCACGCGATCTACGGCGCGGCGACACCGCGCGAGTGAGACCGCAGACTGCTGACTGCAGACCGCAGAGAGAGAGCCATCCGGTGACTGCAGTCCGCCGTCTGCAGTCTGCAGTCTGTAAAGGAGGATTCCGAATGCCCGTAACCAAGCGTGATCGAGTCATGGCCGCGGTCCAGTGCATGCACGCCGACCGCGTGCCCGTGAGCTTCTGGTACCACTTCCCGCTCGATTTCCCGTCCGGCAAGCCGCTTGCCGATGCCCAGATCGAGTTCGCCCGCAAGTACGACATCGATTTCGTCAAGGTGATGCACGACCTTCCGCTCGATCTGCCCGAAGGCATGACCGAGATCACCGATCCCGCCGAATGGGCGGAGATTCGGCCGCTCAACCCGAGGGAGGGCAACTTCGCGCACCAACTCGAAGCGCTCAGGATCATGCGTCGGGAACTCGGCGGCGATATTCCGATCATCGACACGGTGTTCAATCCCCACCACGCGGCCGGAAAGCTCTGCGGCAAGAAGTTCATGGAGCACTACCGCGCGAACCCCGAGGTAGTCATCCGAGCGCTCCGAACGATCACCGTTTCGCTCATGGACTACGCCCAGACCTGGATCGAGGAGGGCGGCGACGGGATCTATTACGCTCTCGACGGCGCGCAGACGACCTGCATGACCGAGGAGGAATACGGCGGCATCTTCAAGCCCCTCGACTACATGATCCTCGATGCCGCGATGGCCGAGGGCACGCTCAACGTCCTGCACATCCACGGCACGGATATCATGTTCAACCTTCTGCACGATCTCCCGAACCACGTGCTCAACTGGACGAGCCGGCTTACTCCGCCGAGTCTCTCCGAGGCGCGAGGCATCCACCAGGGCTGCATCTCGGGCGGCATCGACGAGTTGAACATCCTCGGCATGACCGCGTCCGACGTCCTCCGCCAGGGGCGATCGGCGATCGCGGAGGCGGGAGTAGACGGCTTCATCCTCGCTCCGGGCTGCGCGCTTCCGACCGACACGCCGGAGGAGCATCTCATGGCTATCCGCCAGGCGGTGATGCCGTAGGAGTCGTGTGATCCGATCTCCGCGGCAAGCCAACGGGTATGCATCGGGCAATTGACATGCCCCCATGCCGCCGCTAGAATAAACGCAGCAGCATCACCAAGGAGCGTAACCAGTCCATGGCAAGAGAGTGGCTCAGTCATCCGGTCTTCTACTATCCGATCCTCGCCGGCGAACTGGTGTTCAAGAAAGCGATCTTCGGGTGCCACATGTGCGGTCAGTGCATGCTCAGCTATACCGCGCTGACCTGCCCGATGAACTGCCCGAAGAAGATCCGCAACGGCCCGTGCGGCGGCACTCGACCGAACGGCAAGTGCGAGGTCTATCCCGAGCGCGCCTGCGTCTGGAACAAGATCCACCGCCGTGCGATGAAGGTCGGGCGCTTGCACAAGATCGAGGAGATCCAGGAGTGCGTGGACTGGTCGCTCGAGGGAACATCCGCGTGGGTGAACCTCTTCCAGGGTAAGATCAAAGGGCCGAGTCTGTAAGCCGTCGCTTACCCTTCGTGCAAGTCATTTTGAGCGATACGGGCGATGATCGACCACTGTGTCGTCGATCATCGCCCGTATCGCTCCTGCGAAACCTCGCGCCATCAGCTCTGGCCAGACCCGGCCGTCCTTCGATACGCTTCGCTACTCAGGACTGACGGGTTCCATGTCCCTGGCAGACCCACCCCGCCAGCCCTGAGTAGTGGGTTACTATGTCACGGGAAACCCATACCGCTAGCCCTGCGTGATGCGCAGCATCGTATCGAAGGGCGGCCTGGTTCCACGACCTCTAGCGACCGTGCGGGTTCCTTCCGCACATCCGCGGAACCTTTTTCCATGTCTGCGGAAAGAATCCGAGCGCTTGGAAATTCTCTCCGCATACCTGCGGAAAGAATTCGCAGACATGGAAATCCTTTCCCCATGTCTGGGAAAGCAATCCGAGAGCATGGGAACCCTTTTCCCACGTCTGGGGAAGCAATCCGAGAGCATGGAGATCCTTTCCCCACGTTTCCGCGGGCGCGCGCATTCCTTCCGACGGAGCGCCGGCTCTCCCTGCGGGACCGCCTGTCGCGTGCGTGAGAGCGCTGACGCGGACCGAACGGCGGAAATCATGTGCGAGGCTTCACGAAAGGCTTGACGCTGCCGTCTGAAATGTGCTATGATACCGCATATTCTGGCTTGCACATGCTGTGAAGAGGCTAGTAAGCGGAATCGGGCCGTTTCAGAGAGCTGCCGGTTGGTGTGAGGCAGTGCGGACTTCCGCTGAATCTCACCTTGGAGCAGGAAGCTGAACGTCCCGACACTGTCGGGACTATTAGGTTATCCCGGCCGGCGGCCGTTATCCCGCTCGAAAGTGGACCGTAGTGCGCGTCTCGCGGCGCGTCGGTCTAGTAGGGTGGTACCGCGTGAGGAATGGCCTCTCGTCCCTAGTGGGATGAGGGGCTTTTTGCATATGGAGTACCGGACTGATGGAATGCCGGGGAGACTGGTCCCCAGTACTCCACCACTCCATCTTGCTGGTTGCTGTTCACTGGTCACTGATCACCGATCACTGATCACTGATCACCGGTAACCGGTTACTGGACATCGGAGGGTTCAATGCGAAGTGACGCAGTCAAGAAGGGTCTGGAGCGAGCGCCGCACAGATCGCTGTTCAAGGCGATGGGCTACACCAACGAGGAGTTGGACCGGCCGCTGATCGGTATCGCCAACGCGAAAAACGAGATTATCCCCGGCCACATGCACCTGGATCAGGTGACCGAGGCCGTCAAGACCGGCGTGCGGATGGCCGGCGGGACTCCCATCGAGTTCGGCGCCATCGGCGTCTGCGACGGCATTGCGATGGGCCACGAGGGGATGAAGTACTCGCTCGCGTCGAGGGAACTGATCGCCGACTCGGTGGAGACGATGGCGAAGGCGCACGCGTTCGACGCCCTGGTGCTCGTCCCGAACTGCGATAAGATCATCCCGGGCATGCTGATGGCGGCTGCCAGGGTCAATGTTCCGGCCATAGTCGTCAGCGGCGGTCCGATGCTGACCGGACGTTTCCGGGGCAGGGATGTCTCGCTGTCGCAGATGTTCGAGGGCATCGGCTCCGTCGTCGCCGGCACGATGACCGAGGACGACCTGGAGGAGATGGAGAACGCCGCGTGCCCCGGATGCGGTTCGTGCGCGGGTATGTTCACTGCTAACTCGATGAATTGCCTGGTCGAGGCGCTCGGCATGGGACTCCCCGGCAACGGCACGCTCCCGGCCGTCAGCGCCGCTCGGATCAGGCTGGCCAAGCACGCCGGCATCGCGATCATGAGGCTGCTTGAGAAGGGTATCAAGCCGCGCGACATCATGACCCCGGAAGCGTTCGAGAATGCGCTCGCCGTTGACATGGCGCTCGGCTGCTCGACGAACACCGTCCTGCATGTGCCCGCAATCGCCTACGAGGCGGGAGTCGAGATCGACCTCGACATGTTCAATGAACTGAGCGGCAGGACTCCGCACCTCTGCAGCCTGAGTCCCGGCGGCAGCCATCACATCCAGGACCTGGATGAGGCGGGCGGCGTTCCGGCGGTCATGAACGAGTTGCTGAAGCACGGCATGCTGAAGCACCCGGATATCATCACTGCGACCGGCAAGACGGTCAGGGAGAATGTGGAGGGCCGCGCGATCTGCAGGCCGGATGTCATCCGCACGGTGGACAACCCGTACCACGCGGAGGGTGGCCTGGCGATCCTGAGGGGCAACTTCGCGCAGGGCGGCGCGGTTGTGAAGCAGTCCGCCGTCGCCGAGGAAGTGCTCGTGTTCTCGGGGAAGGCCCGGGTCTTCGACTCCGAGGACGAGGCGATGGACGCGCTCCGCGCCAACCGGATCGAGAAGGGCTCGGTCATCATCATCCGCTACGAGGGACCGAAGGGCGGACCCGGCATGCGCGAGATGCTCACCCCGACCGCGACCGTCGTCGGCATGGGCCTCGATAAGGACGTAATGCTGATCACCGACGGCCGGTTCTCCGGCGCGACTCGTGGCGGCTCGATCGGGCATGTCTCCCCGGAGGCGGCGGAGGGCGGAAACATCGCCCTTATCCGGGACGGCGACATCATCGATGTGGACATCCCCGGCAAGACGCTGAATGTCCGACTCTCCGATGAGGAACTCGACGAGCGGCGCAAGTCATGGACGCCGCGCGAGCCGAGAGTGAAGGACGGCTATCTGGCACGATACGCCCGGATGGTCACATCCGCCGGCACCGGCGCGGTGGTGAAGTAGAACGCTGCAGTCCGACAGGTCCGACCTGTCCGATATGTCTGATACAGAGCTGGAGGTAGAGCTTGAGAATAACGGGAGCACAGGCGCTGATCGAATCTCTGAAGCATGAAGGAGTCGATCTGGTATTCGGATATCCCGGCGGAGTCATGCTGCCGATATACGACGCGTTGTATGACTGCGAGGGGCTCCGTCACATCCTGGTACGCCATGAGCAGGGTGGGGCGCACGCCGCTGACGGGTATGCGCGCGCAACCGGCAAGGTGGGCGTGTGTTTCGCCACATCCGGCCCGGGCGCGACTAACCTCGTCACCGGTCTTGCGACGGCGTACATGGACTCGATCCCGATCGTCGCCATCACCGGCCAGGTTCGAACGACCGCGCTCGGCAAGGATGCATTCCAGGAGGCCGACATCACCGGCATCACCATGCCGATTACCAAGCACAACTACCTCCTGAAGAGCAGCGCCGATATCCCCCGCGTCGTCGCGGAGGCATTTCATATCGCCCGCTCAGGCAGGCCCGGTCCGGTGCTGATCGACATACCGATGGACGTCTCGACCGGCATGCTCGACTACAAGCCGGTCACAAGTCCGGATATCGCGTCGTATAAGCCTACGACTACCGGCCATCCGAGACAGATAATCAGGGCCGCGAAGGCCATCGCCGCCGCCGAGCGTCCCGTTCTCTACGTCGGCGGAGGAGTCGTCTCATCCGGCGCGGCGCCCGAGGTGCTGGAGCTTTCCGAGCGGACGCACATACTGGTGACGACGACTTTGCTCGGCAAGGGCGCGATACCCGAGACGCATCCTCACTCGCTGGGGATGCTGGGGATGCATGGAACGGCCTACGCGAACTACGCCGTGGCCCACTGCGACCTCTTGGTCGCGGTCGGCGCGCGTTTCGACGACCGCGTCACCGGCAAGCTCGATGTGTTCGCGCAGAAGGCCAAAGTGATCCACATCGACATCGACCCGGCCGAGATCGGCAAGACGGTCCATGTGGACATCCCGATAGTCGGAGACAGCAAGACGGTCTTGACGGGACTGCTGAAGCGCGTCGAGCCTCGCGGCGAGACCGAGTGGAATGAGCAGATCATGCAGTGGAAGAAGGACTATCCGCTGCACTACGGCGATGATGGTCTGTACCCGCAGTACGTCATCGAGAAGATCTGGGAGGCCACCAACGGCGAGGCGATCGTCGCGACGGAGGTCGGTCAGCATCAGATGTGGACCGCCCAGTTCTTCAAGTGCAAGTACCCGCGCCAGTTCCTCTCGTCCGGAGGGCTCGGCACGATGGGATACGGGTTGCCGGCCGGTATCGGCGCCAAGTTCGGCTGCCCGGACAGGGAGGTCTTCGTGATCGCCGGCGACGGGAGCATCCAGATGAACATCCAGGAGATGATGACCGCCGTCGCGAACAAGATCGCCATCAAGATCGCCATTCTGAACAACGGATGCCTCGGCATGGTACGGCAGTGGCAGGAGTTGTTCTACAACCAGCGATACTCCGGGGTCGATATGACCGCCCAGCCGGACTTCGTGAAGCTGGCCGAGGCCTATGGCGGAGTCGGCATGCGGATCGAGCGGAAGGAAGACGTCGAGGACGCCATCCGCAAGTCCCTGGAGATCACGGACCGTCCGGTGATGATGGACTTCCGAGTCATGTCCGGGGAGAACGTGTTCCCGATGATCCCCGCCGGACAGAGCATCGAAGAGATGATGGTGAAACACCCGAAGTAGGTGGACAGGAGGTAGATGATGCAGCATACCATAACCGCGTTAGTAGAAAACAAGCCGGGCGTGCTGGCAAGAGTCTCAGGCCTGTTCGCCCGTCGGGGGTTCAACATAGAGTCGCTCGCCGTGAGCATCACCGACGACCCGTCGGTCTCGCGCATGACGATAGTCGTCGGCGGCGACGATTCGGTACTCGAGCAGATCACCAAGCAGCTCCACAAGCTGATCGATGTGATCAAGGTCGTGGACTACAAGGAGATCCCCATCGTCGAGCGCGAGTTGGCGATGATCAAGGTCAACGCCGAGGCGTCGACGCGAGCCGAGATCATGCAGATGGTCGACATCTTCCGCGCGAAGATCATCGACATCAGCGACAAGACGTTCACGATTGAAGTTACCGGCAGCGTGGACAAAGTGAATGCGATGGAGAACCTGCTCGCGGCTTACGGTATTCGCGAGTTGGTCCGCACCGGCCGCATCGCAATGATGCGCGGGGCAAGAACACCGTAGCTTCTAGACTGCAGACTGCCGACCGCAGACTGCAGGCATCAGACAGCAAGCGCTGCAGTCCGCGATCTGCGGTCCGCAGTCTCACAAAAACAGGAGGATTGTGAAAGTGGCAAAGGCATACTACGATCAGGATGCTAATCTGGATGTACTGAAGGGCAAGACGGTTGCGATCATCGGTTACGGCAGCCAGGGGCACGCTCAGGCTCAGAACCTGAGGGACAGCGGCGTCAACGTCGTCGTGAGCGATCTCCCCGGCACGGCGAACTGGGATCAGGCGATCAAGGATGGTTTCACTCCTATGTCCGCTTCCGAAGCGGCGGCGAAGGCGGATATCATCCAGATCCTCACCGAGGACGAGGTCCAGCCGAAGGTCTACAAGGGCGAGGTCGAGCCGAACCTTTCCGCGGGCAAGACCCTCCTGTTCTCGCACGGTTTCAACATTCACTTCGGGCAGATCGTCCCGCCGGCCGACGTGGACGTCATCATGGTCGCGCCGAAGGGCCCGGGTCACCTTGTCCGCCGCGTGTATACCGAGGGCGCAGGCGTTCCGGCTCTGATCGCGATCTACCAGGACCCGAGCGGCAAGGCGAAGGACACGGCGCTCGCATATGCGAAGGGCATCGGCGCTACCCGCGTGGGCGTGCTCGAGACCACCTTCAAGGAAGAGACCGAGACCGACCTCTTCGGCGAGCAGGCGGTTCTCTGCGGCGGATGCACGGCTCTCGTCCAGGCGGGGTTCGAGACCCTGGTCGAAGCCGGCTACCAGCCGGAGATCGCCTACTTCGAGTGCCTCCACGAGCTCAAGCTTATCGTCGATCTCATGTACGAAGGCGGCATGAGCTACATGAGATACTCGATCAGCAACACCGCTGAGTACGGCGACTACACCCGCGGCCCGCGCGTGGTTAACGAGGACACCAAGGATGAGATGTGGGAGATCCTCCGCGAGATCCAGAGCGGCGAGTTCGCGAAGGAGTGGATCCTCGAGAACCAGGCCAACCGCCCGGTTTTCAACGCGGCGCGCAGAGACGCCAAGGAGCACCTGATCGAGCAGGTCGGCGCTCAGCTCCGCGAGATGATGCCGTATCTGAAGAAGAAGTAGAATGCGATGGTGATACGCCGTGAGGCGTACCTCGCGGCGTATCCATCTCCGGTGTATGCGAGGCATATCGCTCGATCCGATCACTATCTAGGGTGGTGTACGATGGACGATTTGCAGTGGAGACCGGTGAGTCGCATTGAGCAGAGCGAGAAGAGACCGGCGAGCCGGAAGTCGGCCGTCGTTGCCTTCTTCCTGCTCGCGGCTCTGGCGCTCATTCTATCCAGAGCACATGATCTTGCACCGGTCATGGTTGCCATCGGCCTGTGATCTGTGCATTCTATCTCGAGCGCATATCGAGATCGCTGGCGGAACTGGTGGAGATCCGGAGAAGCCAGTCCGAGGCCGGAACGGACAGCCGGCCGAGCACCGAGCAACGATTACCAGAACCAATGAAAGGGGGATGTCAAGTGACAAGGCGCATCAAGATCTTCGATACGACCCTGCGCGACGGTGAGCAGTCGCCTGGAGCAACCATGAATCTCGAAGAGAAGCTGGAGGTAGCCAGGCAGCTCGTGCGGCTCAACGTCGATGTCATCGAGGCCGGCTTCCCGATCTCGTCACCGGGCGATTTCGAGGCGGTCAAGACGATAGCGCAGCAGATCAAGGGTCCGGTGATCGCCGGCCTTTGCCGCGCGACGAACGCGGATATCGACCGGGCGTGGGAGGCACTCAAGTACTCCGACAAGCCTCGGATCCATACGTTCATCGCGACGTCGGACATCCACCTCGAACACAAGCTCCGCAAGTCGAGGGAGGAAGTCCTCGACTACGCGGTTGCGGCCGTCAGGCGCGCCAAGTCCTATACGGACGACGTCGAGTTCTCGGCCGAGGACGCCTCGCGCTCGGATATCGAGTACCTGGCTCAGGTGGTCCAGGCGGTCATCGAGGCAGGCGCGACGACGGTCAACATCCCTGATACCGTCGGCTACGCGATCCCTCACGAGTTTGCGGAGATCATCCGGCAGTTGAAGGAGCGCGTGCCGAACATCGACAAGGCAGTGCTCAGCGTTCACTTCCATAACGATCTGGGCCTGGCGGTTGCGGGCTCACTGGCTGCCGTACTGGCCGGCGCGGGCCAGGTGGAGTGTACCATCAACGGCATCGGCGAGCGGGCCGGAAACGCGGCGCTCGAAGAGGTCGTGATGGCGATGAACACCCGGGCGGACCTGTTCGCGGGTATCACCAACGGGATCAACACCAAGGAGATCTACCGCGCGAGCCGCCTGGTCAGCGACGTCACCGGCCAGCAGGTCCAGGCGAACAAGGCCGTCGTCGGCAGCAACGCCTTCGCGCATGAGGCCGGCATCCATCAGCACGGCGTCATGCAGGAGCGTACGACGTACGAGATCATGGACGCGCAGTCGATCGGCCTGACCGAGAGCAAGCTGGTTCTGGGCAAGCACTCCGGGCGTCATGCGTTCGAGAAGCGCCTGAGCGAGCTGGGCTACGAGCTGAGCGGAGATGAGCTGGAGAAGGCGTTCGCCAGGTTCAAGGAAGTCGCCGACAAGAAGAAGGAGATCTTCGACGAGGATCTGGAGGCGCTGGTCGCCGATGAGACGCACACCATCCCGGAGACCTACCAGCTCAGATACATGACGGTCATGACGAGCCTGGAGGGCATCCCGACGGCCACGATCAAGCTCGGCACGGGGGATGGCGAACTCACCGACTGCGCCACCGGCGTCGGCTCGGTCGATGCGGTGTACAAGTGCATCGACCAGATCGTGCAGATACCGCACTCGCTGATCGACTACATCGTGAAGTCGGTCACCGGCGGGACGGATGCGCTCGGCGAGGTCACCGTGAAGCTCGGCGACGATCGCAACGTCTACACCGGCAGGGGCGCCAGTCTCGATATCGTGGAGGCGAGCGCCAAGGCCTACATCCAGGCCATCAACAAACTGGTCTACTACCACTCTAAGAGAAAGCAGACGGAAAATGGGTCAGACAATAACGGAGAAGATACTCGCGTCTCACTGTAACAAGCCGGTCGTCGAGCCCGGCGAGCTGATCACGGCGAAGCTGGACCTCGTGCTGTCGAACGACATCACCGCTCCGATCGCCATTCGGGAGTTCGCGCAGATCGGCGTCGATTGCGTCTTCGACAAGGAGAAGATCGCGCTCGTGCCGGACCACTCGACCCCTGCGAAGGACATCAAGTCCGCCGAGCAGGTGAAGATCATGCGTGAGTTCGCACGGAAGTACGGAGTCACCAACTTCTTCGAGATCGGGCGCGTAGGGATCGAGCATACTCTGCTCCCGGACGAGGGACTGGTTCTCCCCGGCGATGCCGTCATCGGCGCGGATTCGCATACCTGCACCTACGGTGCGATCGGCGCATTCTCGACCGGCGTCGGAAGCACCGATGTCGCATCCGCCATGGCGCTCGGCGAGTGCTGGTTCAAGGTGCCGGAGACGATCAAGTTCGTCTACTACGGCAAGCTGAACAAGTGGGTCAGCGGGAAGGACCTGATCCTCTACACGATCGGCAAGATCGGCGTGGACGGGGCGCTCTACTGCTCGATGGAGTTCACCGGCGAGGTGATCGATAAGCTTCCGATGGCCGACCGCTTCACCATGTGCAACATGGCGATCGAGGCCGGCGGGAAGAACGGTATCATCGCGCCTGATGAAACGACCATCGAGTACGTCCGGAAGCGTGCCAAGCGCGAGTTCAAGTGCTACGCCAGCGATCCCGATGCGAAGTACAAGCAGGTTGTCGAGATCGACTGCTCGGCGATCGAGCCGCAGGTGTCGTTCCCGCATCTGCCGGAGAACACGAAGCCGATCAGTCAGGTGGGGAACGTTCCGATCGACCAGTCGGTCATCGGCTCGTGCACGAACGGCCGCATCGAGGACCTGCGGATAGCCGCGGAGGTTCTGAAGGGTCGCAAGGTCCACCCGAACGTGCGCCTGATCCTGTTCCCTGCGACTCAGGAGATCTGGGCGCAGGCCATGCGCGAGGGCCTGTTCGACATCTTCATAGAGGCCGGCGGCGCGGTGAGCACCCCGACCTGTGGGCCGTGTCTCGGCGGGCACATGGGCTGCCTGGCCGAGGGCGAGAGAGCCATCGCCACGACCAACAGGAACTTCGTCGGCCGGATGGGCCATCCGAAATCCGAGGTCTACCTGTCGAGCCCGGCGGTCGCGGCGGCATCGGCGGTTCTAGGACGCATCGGCGGACCGGACGAGTTGGACTAGTATGTCAGTTGGTCAGTGTTTCAGTTAGTCAGCATATCAGTTGGTCAGAATCTCAGTCCAGCCTGACTGACTGAGCAACTGACTGACTGACTAACTAACTAGGAGAAAACCATGATACTGAAAGGCAACGCCTTCAAATACGGCGACAATGTGGATACCGACGTCATCATCCCGGCGAGGTACCTGAACACCTCCGATCCGGCAGAGCTTGCCCAGCACTGCATGGAGGACATCGATATCGACTTTGTCAAGAACGTGAAGCCCGGCGACATGATCGTTGCCGCCGACAACTTCGGCTGTGGATCGTCGCGGGAGCATGCGCCGATTGCCATCAAGGCATCCGGCGTGTCCTGCGTGATAGCAAACACGTTCGCTCGCATCTTCTACCGGAACGCCATCAACATCGGGCTGCCGATCCTTGAGTGTCCCGAAGCGGTCGCGGCTATCAGCGCCGGTGATCAGGTCGAGGTCGATACCGCTGCCGGTACCGTGACCGACGTCACCACCGGCCGGACCTTCCAAGCCCGGCCGTTCCCGGAGTTCATGCAGAACCTGATCGCGTCAGGCGGCCTGATCGCCTACGCGCGAGAGAAGGTGACGTCCGGCGGCGGCCCGAAGTGCTGCGGCACGGGTGGCGGTTGCTGTAAGTAGGGATGAGATTGGCTTACTACCCGGAGACAGATTCGTTATACACAGAGCTGAAAAACGACCCGAGTGTGGATTCGCAGGAGGTGAAGCCCGGAGTCGTGCTCGATTTCGATGCCTCCGGGGACCTTGTGCGACTGGACATCCAGCATGCAAGCGCGGCTGTAGACCTGTCCCGCTTGGAGATAGAGGCCTTACCGGTGACATCAGTAGGCCTGGTGGCTTGACCAAGTCTGGATCGGAGTGAGGAGAAGAATGCCGAAGATCTACATCTACGACACGACACTGCGCGACGGATCGCAGGGTGAGGGTATCTCGTTCACGGTCGCCGACATGATCAAGATCGCGACGCGGCTCGATGAGGCCGGCTTCGATTACATCGAGGGCGGATGGCCGGGCTCGAATCCCAAGCACGAGGAGTTCTTCGAGCGGATGAAGAGCATCCCCCTGTCGCACGCCAAGCTCGCGGCGTTCGGCAGCACGAGACGCGCGCGTGTCCGCGCGGAGGAGGACCACAACCTCATCAAGCTCGTCGCGGCGGATACTCCGGTCGTCACGATCTTCGGCAAGTCATGGGACCTCCATGTGACGGATGCGCTCAGGATCGAGCTCGAGCAGAACGTCGAACTGATCTACGACTCGGTGCAGTTCCTGAAGAGCCACGGCAAGGAGGTCATCTACGACGCCGAGCACTTCTTCGACGGCTACAAGGCAAACCCCGAGTATGCGATCAAGACGCTGAAAGCCGCTGCCGCGGGAGGCGCGGACTCCATCGTGCTCTGCGAGACGAACGGCGGCGCGATGCCGTCGGAGGTGATCGATGTGCTCAACGTCGTGCGGGAGGCCGTCGATGTGCCGATCGGCATGCACGCTCACAACGACTCCGGCCTCGCGGTGGCGAACAGCATCATCGCGGTCCAGCACGGATGCACCCAGGTCCAGGGAACGATCAACGGCTACGGCGAGCGGTGCGGAAACGCCAACTTGATGGCGATCATCCCGAACCTGCAGATCAAGCTCGGCTACGACTGCATCCCCGATGCGTCGCTCAGGGAGTTGACCGCGCTGTCCGTTTACGTCGATGAGACGGCCAACATCGTGCCGAACGACCGCCAGCCGTACGTCGGGCGGAGCGCATTCGCCCACAAGGCCGGCATCCACGTCGACGCGATGATGAAAAACAAGGAGACCTACGAGCACATCAACCCGGAGTTGGTCGGTAACGAGCGCAGGATCCTGATCTCGGAATTGGCGGGGACCGGAAGCGTCGCCCACAAGGCGGAGAAGCTCGGGCTCGATCTGACGAAGCAGTCGCCCGAGACCCGCGAGGTCCTCGCACGCGTGACCGAGCTCGAGAACAAGGGCTACTCGTTCGAGGGCGCCGAGGCGTCGTTCGAGCTTCTCGTCCAGAAAGCCGTCGGATCGTACCGGAAGCTGTTCGACTTCAAGAGCTTCCGCGTCATCGTCGAGCAGCGGGGGACCGATCCCCAGCCGATCACCGAGGCGACTCTCAGAGTCGTCGCGGACGGCGAGGAGATGCTGACCGTCGCGGAGGGCGACGGCCCCGTGCACGCGCTCGACAGCGCTCTTCGGAAGGCTCTCGAGAAGTTCTACCCGGAGGAGCTTGCGCACATCAAACTGACCGACTACAAGGTCCGCGTGCTGAACGCGAGCGAGGGTACCGCTGCCGGAGTCCGCGCCATAGTCGAGTCCAGCGATGGTACCACCACCTGGAGCACGGTGGGGGTCTCGACCAACATCATCGAGGCAAGTTGGTACGCTCTGGTTGACAGCGTGGAGTATGGTCTGCTAAAATTGATGCGTAGTCAGCAAGCGTGATTGGTCACGCGCTCACCCTAGAAGTATCGGTGCCGGCCTCGTGAACGCGGGGCCGGCACTTGGCGCTTTTGGGCAATCCCATGGGTCCTATGGGTCCCATGGGTTCTACGGGACCTGTGATGGAAGTGATCATCGCCAAGTCGGCCGGGTTCTGCTATGGAGTCCGGAGGGCGCTCGACACGGTCATGGAAACCGCGCGGACCGAGGGGAAGCGCATGTACACCCTCGGGCCGCTGATCCATAACCCGCAGGTAGTGGAACGCCTGGCGGAGGACGGCGTTCGGGTCGTGAAGGATCTCGACGAAGTGCCGTCCGGCGGCGTCGTCGTGATGCCGTCGCACGGCGTTCCGAAGTCGGTCATGGACCGCGCGCAGGAACGCGGGCTCGAGATCGTGGACGTCACGTGTCCGTTCGTGGCCAAGGTTCAGAACCTGGCAGCCGAACTGCACGAGCAGAGCTACCAGGTCTTGATCCTCGGCGATGCCGGACACACCGAGGTGCGCGGCATCATGAGCCGCGCGGGTGACGACGCGCTCGTCGTCTCGGACGCCGATGATCTTGAGCTGTGCAAGCTCGGACGCAAGGTCGCCGTGGTCGCTCAGACGACGCAGACCCTGGAGGCTTACACGACCACCGTCCAGACGGTCGCCGGGCGCACGTACGAGGTTCGTGGGTTCAACACGATCTGCCACGCGACCTCCGAGCGCCAGACGGCGGCGGTCGAGATGGCGCAGGACGTGGACGTGGTGATCGTCGTCGGCGGGCGGAACAGCGCGAACACCCGACGTCTCGCCGAACTGTGCTCGATGACCGGGGTGCCGACGCATCATATCGAGACCGCCGACGAGATAGACGAATCGTGGTTCGAGGGGGCGAAGAAGATCGGCCTGACGGCCGGCGCCTCGACTCCGGACTGGATCATCGAGGAAGCAGCGAGACGCATCTCATAGGCCTTGTGCGTGCCATATGTCAATGAACGAGATCAATTCGACAATCAGATACATCGCGGAAGGCAGTCCCGCTGACGAAGCCGGCCTGCTGCCGGGAGACTCGATCGTCTCCATCAACGGCAAGCCGGTGCGTGACATCCTCGACTGCCGGTTCGAATCCGTCCGTGAGGAAGTCATCATCGAGTTCCTCCGGGCCGGCCGCTCGTTCACATCTACCGTAACGAAGGACACCTACGACGATCTCGGCATCGAGTTCGAGGAGGAGTTGTTCGACGGCGTGCACACGTGCCGGAACTCGTGCATATTCTGCTTCCTTCACCAGATGCCGAAGGGTCTCAGGTCGACGCTTTACATCCGTGACGACGATTACCGGCTCTCGTTCACACAGGGCAACTACATCACCCTGAGCAACCTCTCGAACGAGGAGATGAACCGCATCTGCTCGCAGAAGATGACGCCGCTCTACGTGTCGGTGCACGCCACTGACCCCGAGCTACGGGCGACGATGCTCAGACAGCCCAAAGCCGCCCGGATCATGGATCAGCTCAACCGTCTGGCCGAGTCGCGTATCAGCTTCCATACGCAGATCGTTCTCTGCCCCGGCGTGAACGACGGCGATCGCCTGGAGCGGACGATCGACGATCTGGCCGGGCTCTATCCGGCGACCGAGTCGATCGCAGTCGTGCCGGTCGGTCTGACGAAGCATCGCGAGAACCTCTATCCGCTGAGGCCGGCGGATGCTGAGCTTTGCTGCGAGGTGATCGATCTCTGCCTGCGTAAGCAGAGGGAGTTCAAGGCGCGGTTCGGCACCCGACTGATCTTCCCATCGGACGAGTTCTACCTGCGCGCCGGCGAACCGATTCCGTCGGCGGCCGCCTACGAGGGCTATCCGCAGCTCGAGGACGGCATCGGCGTGTCGCGGATCTTCCTCGACGAGCTGGCTCGCCTGCGCCGAAGGAACGGTCGAGCGCCGAAGTCCGGCAAGTACGTGCTCGTCACGGGCGCGCTCGCCAGGCCGATGCTCGATGAGTTCGCGGCATGGTTGAGTACGCATCCGGGCGTAGACGCCCGCGTCCGCGAGGTCGTGAACGATTTCCTCGGCGAGACGGTCACCGTCGCCGGGCTGATGGCAGGTGTGGACGTCATCCGCGCCCTGGCTGATGTCCGGCAGGACGAGGAGGTCCTGATCCCGTCGGTTGCGCTGAACGATGATTGTCGTTTCCTCGATGACATATCGCTCGATGACGTACGCTCAGCGACCGGAGCGAAGGTCACTGCGGTCGAGGCGTCTCCGATCGCAGTCTGGGAGTACATCACAAGGCGTGAGTCCGTTTCCTGCGCCGCGAGCGCGGGAAGATAAGTCAGGGAGTGAATCCGATGCCTGATTCCGTGGTGGCCATCGTCGGCCGGCCGAACGTAGGTAAGTCAACCCTCTTCAACCGCCTGGTCGGGAAGAAGATCGCGATCGTCGAGGATACCCCCGGCATCACGCGCGACCGCCTCTATGCCGAGGCCGAGTGGATCGGGCGCGAGTTCGTGCTAGTCGACACCGGCGGCATGATCCTGAACGACATCGATCCTCTCATCTCTCAGGTCCGCAAGCAGGCCGACATTGCGATGGAGGAGGCCGACGTCATCATCTTTGTGGTAGACGTCCGCGACGGAATGACTCCGGCCGATATGGAGGTCGCCGATATCCTTCGGCGCTCGAAGAAGCCCGTGCTCCTTGCGGCCAACAAGGCCGACAACGAGAAGCAGGAGCGCGATGCGATGGAGTTCTACTCCCTCGGGCTCGGCGAGGTGTTCCCCATCTCCTCGATCCAGGGCCATGGGGTCGCCGATCTGCTCGACAAAGTGGTCGAGAACCTGCCGTCGCCGGAGGACGAGGAGGCGATCCCCGAGGAAGCGATCCGCATCGCCATCATCGGTCGTCCGAACGTCGGCAAGTCCTCGATGCTGAATGCCATCCTCCAGGAGGAGCGCTCGATCGTCAGCAACATCCCCGGCACGACGCGCGATACCGTCGATACGCTGTTCGAGCATGATGGGCAGCCGATCGTGCTGATAGACACCGCCGGCATCCGGCGGGCAGGAAAGATCCAGCGTTCGATAGAATACTACTCCGTATTGCGCGCGGTGCGTGCGATCGAGCGCGCGGATGTCGCTCTGCTGCTGATAGACGCGGATGAGGGAGTCACCGACGGCGATAAGCGGGTAGGGGGCTACGCTCATGAGGCGGGCAAGGCGGCGGTCATCGTGGTCAACAAGTGGGACCTCGCGAAGGAGCAGGGAGCGAGCATGAAGGAGTTCGCCGCCAAGGTCCGCGACGAGATGGTCTTCATGCCCTACGCGCCGATAGTCTTCGCATCGGCCAAGGAGGGCCTCGGGGTCCGTGATGCGGTCGATTCCGCGATCCTGGCGGCGCAGAGCCATGCGATGCGGCTCTCGACCGGCGAGATCAACCGGTTGATCCACGATGCGGTAGACAGCCACCCGCTGACTCACAAGGGCAGGCAACTCAAGGTCTACTATGTCACGATGCCGGCGGTAAAACCTCCGACGATCATCCTGTTCGTGAACGACCCGGGGATGATGCATTTCTCGTATCGGCGCTATCTCGAGAACCAGATCCGCAAGACCCATCCGTACGAAGGCACGCCGATCCGCATCTTCGCCCGCAAAGCGGAGAAAACGTAGCACGGGATCTCACTCCCGCACCTTCGTACTGTCGATACTGGTCACCGGTCACTGGCCACTGTTTACTGATCACTAGTCGCCATGCTCTACACCATACTTCTCATACTCAGCTACTTTCTCGGCTCCATTCCGTTCGGCGTGATCGTCGGCAAGGTCGTGCGCGGAGTTGATATCCGCGAGTTCGGCAGCGGCAACATCGGGGCCACGAACGTGTATCGCACGCTCGGCCCCGGCCCGGGCATCACCGTGTTCGCCGCCGACGTTTTGAAGGGGCTGATACCTGTGCTGGTCGCCAGGCACCTCGCCCCGGAGACCGCCTGGCTGGCAGTAGCCGCCGGGGTGGCAGCCATCGTGGGCCACACTCTCTCGCCGTTCCTGAAGTTCAAGGGAGGCAAGGGGGTTGCGACGAGCCTCGGTGTCGGGATCGGTCTCGCTCCGGTCCTCGCGGCCGCGGCCTTCGGGATATGGGTCGTCCTGTTTGCCGTCACACGGTACGTGTCCGTGGCGTCGATGATCGGGTGTGCGAGCATGCCGGTCATGATGTGGATAGCCGGCAACCCCATGGAATACCGACTGTTCGGTATCTTCGTTGCCGCCTACGTCATTATCAAGCACCGCTCGAACATAGCTCGTCTCATGCAGGGGAAAGAACACAGGTTCGTCAGGAAAACTGATCGGAACCCTACGGAGGGGTAGTATGGTCAAAGGAACTGAGGGCGATCCGCTGGTGAGTCTCGCCAGGGAGACCATCGAGGAGTATATCCGCTTCGGCAGAGTGACGAGCGTTCCCCTGCCGATGCCTCCCGAACTCGAGATGAGGGCCGGGGCGTTCGTCTGCCTGAAGAAGCACGGCCAACTCCGAGGCTGCATCGGCACAATCGAACCGACCCAGCCGAACCTCGCCGCCGAGATCATCGAGAACGCGATCAGCGCCTCCACCCGCGATCCCCGGTTCGAGCCGGTGGATGAGGAGGAACTCGATGACCTGGAGTACACCGTCGATGTCCTGAGCGCACCCCAGCGGATCGAGAGCATCGCCGACCTTGACCCGAAGAGATACGGCGTGATCGTCGAGAGCGGCTACAAGCGCGGACTCCTGCTCCCGGACCTCGAGGGTGTCGATACGGTGGAGGACCAGGTGATGATCGCCATGCGCAAGGCCGGTATCTGGGACGGCGAGCCGGTGACTCTTTACCGGTTTGAGGTCCGCCGTCATGGGGGAAAGTAGGTAGCAGAGCCGGCTACCGTGGGGAACGGGCGCTGTCTCGTTCCGGTACCATGATATGAGTAGACACGATCCGCAGACAGCCGAATACGCTCAGATGGAGTGCCGCCACTACGAGATCGATGGCGGCTCGGCGAAGTGTATGCTCTGCCCGCGGGGGTGCTCGATCGCTCCGGGGAAGGCCGGAGGATGCCGCGCGCGCATGAACGTAGACGGCAGGCTGATCCTCACCACCTACGGCGCGTGCTCGTCGATCCACGTCGATCCGATCGAGAAGAAGCCGCTCTTCCACTTCCATCCCGGCATGAGCATCCTGTCGCTCGGCTCGCTCGGATGCAACCTCTCCTGCGAGTTCTGCCAGAACTGGCGGATATCCCAGTCCTCCGCCGGGACGCGCTACGTCTCTCCCCAGTCGGCGGTCGAGATGGCCGCCAATGTCCCGGGGAACATCGGCATCGCGTTCACGTACAACGAGCCGCTCGTCTGGTTCGAATACCTCATGGATACCACCCCGCTCGTCAGAGCGGCCGGCATGAAGAACGTCCTCGTCACAAACGGCGAGATCAACGAGCACCCGCTGAGGGAGCTTCTGCCCACCATAGACGCGATGAACGTCGATATCAAGGCGATGGACGAGGGATTCTACGCGGACATCTGCAAGGGAAAGCTCGCGCCGGTGCTGCGGAGCGTAGAGATCGCGCGCGAGATGGGAGTCCACGTCGAGGTGACCAACCTGCTCATCCCCGGCCACAACGACCGGCCCGAGCAGATCGAGGCGCTCGTCGACTGGATCGCGGCCCTCGACCCGACGATCGCGCTCCACATCACCAGATATCGGCCCGAGTACCGGATGACCGCGCCTCCGACCCCGCCGGAGACGCTGCTCTCCGCCCGCGAGATCGCCAGGACGAAGCTGCGGCATGTCTACGTGGGCAACATGCACATACCCTCCGCCGAGGACACGGTCTGCCCGGGGTGCTCGCGTCCGGTGATCCGCCGAGTGGGCTTCTCGATCACCGAGATGAACCTCACCGATGGGAAATGCGCCTTCTGCGGCTCGCCGGTGGATATCATCGCATGACGAACGCTCACACTCCCGAACTGATTCTCGCTTCGGCCTCTCCACGCCGCCAGGAACTCCTGCAGCTCATCGGACTCCCGTTCCGCGTGATCCCGAGCAGCTTCGACGAGACGACGCTCGACCTCTGGCCGCCGGACAAGCACGTGATCGACTCCGCTACCGCCAAGGCCGAGGATATCGCCGTCCGCGTCGACGAGGGTGTGGTCATCGGAGCGGATACCATCGTCGTGGTCGACGAGGAGGTTCTCGGCAAACCTGCCGACGAGGAGCACGCTCGTCGGATGCTCCGTTCTCTATCGGGCCGCTCGCACTACGTCTACACCGGCGTGTGCGTCGTTCGGCGCTCCAGGGGAAAGACGGTCGGCGCCGCGCGCGACTTCGTGCGGACGGAGGTGCGGTTCTGTGAGTTGTCCGATGCCATGATCGACGCCTACGTCGCGACCGGCGAGCCGCTCGACAAGGCGGGCGCATACGGCATCCAGGAGCGCGCGAGCGTGCTCATCGAGGGCATCGTCGGCGACTACTTCAACGTGGTCGGCCTCCCGGTGCATAGACTCAGCCGCCTGCTAGCGGAGGTCGGCGTCCCGGTCATCGGGTGTCGGTAGCATGCCGATCGATCTTGCCACAACCGAGTTCCTGCTCAGCCCCGAGGGGGATGCGCTCCTCGATGAGGCGAAGTCGCTCACCGGTGACTTGCTCGCGCGCCTGACCACGCTTCGCAAGCGTTACCCCGCCGAGTACGCGTCCGCCGCGCTCGAACTGCTCGACCTCCGCCATAGAGCCGCGCGCAAGTTCGCCCGCGCCGACGAGATGTTTTTCGTCCGCGAAGCTCTGGAGCAGTCGTCGAGCGAGGCCATCTCCCGCTATCGCGCCGGACGCTTCCCCGAGGACATCCGTGTGCTCGACCTCGGATGCGGGATCGGCGGCGACACGATCGCGCTGGCTCCGAGGGGGCCGGTGACTGCCGTCGATCGCGATCCCGTCCGCCTGGCGATGGCCGAGCGCAACGTGGAGGTCTACGGCCTCTCCGACCGCGTGGAGTTCGTCCTCGCCGATGTGACCGAGATCCCGCTCGACGCCGACGCCGCCTTCCTCGACCCGTCAAGGCGCGAGGGAGGCCGACGCCTCCGCCACCTCGCCGACCTGAGCCCCTCCCTCGATTTCATCGAGCGCCTCGTCCGCGAGACGCCCGACTGCGCGATCAAACTATCGCCTGCGACGCCCGACGAGGAGTTGGATGGGTTGGGCGCCGAGATCGAGTTCATCTCCGAGGGCGGTGAGTGCAAGGAAGCCGTCGCGTGGTTCGGCGGCCTGAAGTCCGATGGGAGGAGGGCCACAGTGCTCCCGGCCGGGGCAAGCATCGCGCAGACGCCCGTCGATCCCATCCCGGTCCGTGAGCCCGGCCGATTCCTCGTCGAGCCCGATGCCTGCGTCGTGCGGGCGCACCTCATCGAGCAGTACGCCCACCGGATCGGCGCGTGGAAGCTCGATGAGCAGATCGCCTACCTCTCCGCGGATGAGGTCGCAGCCGGCCCGTTCGGTGACGCCTACGAGATCCTCGACAGCATGCCCTACAATCCGAAGGCGGTGAACCGCCGGCTCCGCGAACTCGACGCCGGCAAGATCATCGTGAAGAAGCGGGGTGTTCCCTTCGAGCCGGAAGAGGTCGAGCGGCGCATGAAGCTCACAGGCAGCCGCGAGCTGATTCTCATTCTCACCCGGATCCGAGGGAAGGCGTGGGCCTTCATCAGCCGTATCGCCGCCTGAGTAGTGACACAGCCCTCGGACTGGGTATGATCTACCGGAACGCAACTCTGGAGGACCACTGACATGCCGATATTCGACTACAAATGCGCGGACTGCGGCAGCCGGTTCACCCTCCTGCTCGGAGTCGTGGCCGTCCCCCATGAGGAGAGATGTCCATCGTGCCGGAGCGCGTCCATCTCCCGCCTCGTCTCGCGCTTCTCCCGCGTGCGGTCGGAGGACGATCTGATCGACTCGCTCGCCGACCCCGCCGGCATCGGCGACCCGGACGACCCGAAGGAGTTCGGCGCGTGGATGAGGCGCATGGGACGGGAAATGAAGGACGATCTCGGCGGCGACTTCGACGAACTGCTCGACGAGATCGAGCAGGATGACGGGGAATCCGACGATGATCTCGGATGATTCCGCAGGTCTCGAGGTCGTGGGTACACTCAAGGTGGATTTCACCTATGGAGGAGACCCATGAGCAAACTCAAGGACGTGGAGACCTCCGCGTCGATCAAGCTCGCGCTCATCGCCAACTCGCATATCGGCGGGTTGGACATAAACGTGGAGACCGTGAATGGGATCGTGTTCCTGCGAGGCTACGTGCAGGACAGGAGTCAGAAGAACCTCGCGGAAGACATCGCCCGCCGCTACGGCGGGATCGATATCAGGAACGACATTCAGGTGCTCAGCGAGATCGAGGACGGTCAGGAACTGATGGGCGGCGAGAGGAACGACGTCGCGGACACGATACTGCGCGACCACATCACCGGCGATCTGGAGTCGGACGGCCGCGTGAACGCGTCGATGGTGAACGTGGATACGGCGAATGGGGCCGTGCGCCTGACCGGAGTGCAGGATACCGAGTCGGCGAAGAGCAGGGCCGAGCAGATCGCCTGGCGCGTCGACGGAGTGAACGAGGTCATCAACGACATAGTGGTTCGCGAGGATATCGATGTCCACGACCGCGCGGCGTGATTTTTCCCCGATGCCTCGACGGCAGGAGTCGTCGAGGCATCAACTCCCTCTGCCCGATCCTCTGACGATCTCTGTCCTCGGAGGCGGAGCGCCACCGCGGGCGTTCACTACCGTCTCGCAGGATGTGACCGCGAAGGAACTACCACCCTTCAGCATCGAACTCTAATGCTATGAACCACCTCCCACCTCGGAGCGGATCGGCATCCGCGACGGCACGGTGGAGAGGATCACGGATAATCCTGGAGATGGAGTCCACCTCTCCCCCAAGACGATCACCCATAGGGATGGCAGCGCATGAAACCAAACGTAGTACTCATCCTCGCAGACGACATGGGATACGGCGACATCAGGGCGTTCGGCAACGACATCGTAGAGACCCCGAACCTCGACCGCCTCGCCGAGGAGGGCATCTGCCTCACGCAGCACTACTCCGGGTCGCCGGTGTGCGCCCCCGCGCGGGCGGCGCTCATGACCGGGCGTTACCCGCACCGGACCGGCGCGATCGATACGTTCGAGGGGCGCGGTCTCGACCGTCTCGCTCTGCGAGAGGTAACGCTCGGCGCGCACTTCAAGCAGGCGGGATATGCCACCGGCCTTTTCGGGAAGTGGCATCTCGGGGCGCTCGATCCGCGGTATCATCCCAACTCACGGGGCTTCGACGAGTTCGCGGGGTTCAGAGGCGGATGGAGCGACTATTGGCAGTGGAGGCTCGACCGCAACGGAAACTTCGCCAAGGCCGACGGACGCTACCTGACGGATGTGCTCACCGAGGAGGCTGTAGGCTTCATCCGGCGGCACCGGAACGAGCCGTTCCTGCTGCACGTCACGTTCAACGCACCGCACTTCCCATTCCAGGTTCCCGAAGGAGAGCTTGGGCCGTTCCAGGATCAACCCGGACTGACGTCAGCCGTCCGGACGATATATGCCATGAACCGCCGGATGGACAAGGGCGTCGGCGCGATACTCGACGAACTGCGGAAGCAGGGGCTCGATCAAAACACCATAGTGATCTTCGCCAGCGACAACGGCCCGCAGATGAACGGCGAGGGCGACAATTGCACCGCGCGGTACAACGCCTGCTTCAACGGGCAGCAGTGCCTGGTGTACGAGGGAGGAATCCGGGTGCCCGCGATCATCCGCTGGCCCGCAGGTCTCGATGGCGGGCGCAGATCGACCGCGCTCATCCATTTTACCGACTGGCTCCCGACTTTGGCGGCGGCGTGCGGGATCGAGCTGACGTCGGATCGACCGCTCGACGGCGCGAACGTCCTCGGGGCGCTCAGGGATGAGACGCCGTCGCAGGACCGCACGTTCTTCTGGCAGTGGAACCGGTACACACCGGTCGGAAGCTGCAACGCCGCGATGCGGAGCGGCGCGTGGAAGCTCGTGCGCCCCGCCATCCCGGAGGCGATGTACGTCGCCCCGGAGGATCTTGCAACCGACCACCGGCTCAAGTACGAGCCGGAGAAGCAGCCCGATATCGACCGGGACCCGGAGCCCGAGCGGACGATCCCCGATCCGCCCGCGCCGATGCTCTTCAACCTCGAGGCCGATCCCTGCGAGACGGAGGACCTCTCGCACCGGCGCCCCGAGATGCTGTCGAAGATGCAGCGTGAGCTCGACAATTGGTTCGAGGCCGTGGAAGCTGAGCGCCGAACGATCGACGACAGGTTGTAGGAGCGGATTCCCATCCGCGATGCTGGTCGCCGAGTTCGCTGCGACCGGATCGCACGGACGCCGGGCCTTTCGTGTGGCACGGGCGCGTCGCAGATTGGCCCCATAGGTCCCATTTCCCGTAAGGAGAAGCACGAAATTGACGAAGACGACACGCAGAGAGTTTCTGAAGCAGGCCGCGATCGGCGGCACAGTGATCGCCGGGCTGCCCGGATTGGTCGAGGCCGCCGAGACCACTCCCAAGGCATCGGCGAAGACCAGGATCGTCATCGCGCGGAACGCCTCGATGCTCAAGGGCGACGAGGTCGATCAGAAGGTGATCGAGCAGATGCTCGGGCGCGCCATGATGCGCCTGACGTCGAAGAGCACCTCCGCCGGGTCCTGGAAGTCGCTCTTCAAGCCCGATGACGTAGTCGGCATCAAGATCAACGGTCTCTTCGGCCCCACGGTCTCGACACGGCCGGAGTTCGTCAACGCGGTTATCGCCGGACTGAAGTCCGCGGGCGTGAAGCCCGAGAACATCATCGTCTGGGACCGCGCGGCGAAGGACCTGGAGAAGTGCGGCTTCACGCCGAACAAGACGGGGCCGGGAGTCATCTACTATTCCGACGACGGCGATTGGGGCAAGGAGGTCCGGCTGGGCTCCTTCAACGGCAAGGTCTCGAAGGTGTTCGATCGCATCACGGCCCTGATCAACATGCCGATCGTGAAGCACCACGGAGGAGCCGGGATCTCGTGCTGCCTGAAGAACCATTACGGGTCGATCAACAATGCGGGAGCGCACCACGGCAACGACTGCCATCCCTATCTCGCCGATCTTAACGCCATCCCGCAGATCAAGGACAAGACTCGGCTGATCGTGGCCGACGTTCTGAAGCCCCAGGCCGACGACGGGCCGCGCAGGAATCCCTCGGCGCAGTGGGAGTACCACTCGTTGATGGTCGGCACGGACCCGGTGGCGATCGATCTGCAGGCATACCGGATAATCGAGGAACGGCGCAAGGAAGTCGGCATATCGTCCGTCGCGCATAAGGTGGAGAAGACGCTCGCGTCGGCCGCGGAGCGCGGAGCCGGGACGAACGATCCGTCGAAGATCGAGGTCATTCGTATCTAGCGAGTTGCGTGTGATGCGCGCAATTCGTAGTCGGCATGGGATGACCGACACGCCATGCGCATAGACTTTCCGTACTACACCGACATACCGCCGTTCGAGGTCCCCGACGGCAATCTGATCGGCGTCTACGAGGCGCCGACGATCGAGCCCGCCGCATCGGAGGCGGAGACCATCCTCCGCGCATTCGCCGATCCGATCGGGTATCCAGCGGTCCACGAGGCCGCCGCCGGAGCCGAGTCCGCGCTCATCCTCACCGACGACTACACCCGGAACACGCCGGTCCGGGGCATTCTGCGCGTCCTCCTGGGCGAGCTGGAGGCCGCCGGGATTCCGCACGAGAACATCACGATCCTGGTGGCGCTGGGCACCCATCGACCGATGACCGATGCGGAGATGCTGGCGAAGTTCGGCCCGGATATCCCTCGGCTCTACGAGGTGGTGAACCACGATTGGCGGGACGAGGATCGGCTTGCAGACTACGGAGAGACCGAGAGCGGCATTCCGATCAGGGTCAACAGCCTGGTGGACGAGAACGAGTACATCTTCGGGATCGGCCAGATCGTCCCGCACCGGATCGCAGGTTTCAGTGGCGGAGGCAAGATCATCCAGCCCGGAATCTGCGGCGCTGAGACGACCGCCGAGACCCACTGGCGGAGCGCCCTCTATCCCGGCAGCGAGATCCTCGGCGTCGCGGACAACCCGATCCGTCTGGGCATCGAGCAGGTGGCGGCGAGCGCGCGGCTCTCAGGGATCGCCAACGCCGTCTGCGACGCCGACGGGAACGTGATCGACGTCTTCGTCGGCGATCCCGTGGCGGCTCACCGGGCGGGAGCGGCGCTCTCGAGCCTGGTCTACGGCTTCGAGATCCCGGAACCGGCGGACATCCTCATCATCGACTCCTACCCGATGGACATCGAGCTCTGGCAGGGGGCGAAGGCGCTCTACGCGGGCGAGCTGGCGGTCAAGAAGGATGGGATCGCAATTCTCGTCAGCCCGTGCCCTGAGGGGGTCTCGCAGACTCACGGCCTCATCCTCCGGGAGGGATACCGTCCATCGCGGGAGACGATATCCCTCGTCGAGAACGGCTCGATACGCGACAAGATCGTGGCGGCGCACCTCGTGAGGGTGGGGCGCGTGATCCGCGACAACGGGATGGGCATCCTCGTCTCGCCGGGCATTCCGCCCGATCACAAGGAGCGCCTCGGGTTCATGCACGCATCCACGCCCCGGGAGGCGCTCGACCTCGCGCTCGGCATCAAAGGCCCGGACGCGTCGGTGATGGTGATCCGCCGCGGTGGGACATCGCTCCCGATGCTGAGGGCGTAGCGGTCAATGGACGCCGGGGCGGAACTACCTTACGGCAACTTTGTGGTCCCCCGGCCGAAGACTCAGGACGATGAACTGCCCGTCCTCCTCGTATCTTGCCGCCGCGCGCTTGCCATCGACAGTGACCTTCACCGGCTTTCGGGGGACTCTGATGCGGACGTCTCCGGTCTCAGCCAGGGAGATGTCCGCCGTGGTCTCCTCGCCATACGCAAGCCCGATGCTCGCCGGGACGGTGGACATGAAGAGAGTCGCCCTTGGAGAGGACGGCTGTTTCCCCCCGATGAACTCGAGAAGCAGGCCGTCGGTGAGGGCGAACTGAACGATGTTCAGCGTCTCCTTCCGGCGCAAGAAGCAGCTCTCGCCGATGAACGTGGCCCATCCCGCGCTCACCTTCCCGCCTCCGGTCCTGAAGCCCACGAGATCGGCGGCGCTGTCCCCGCTGACCTCGACGGCAAGCGCGCCGTCACCCGTCCGGGGAGAGAGGCGGTGTTCGGCTTTCTCTCCCGGAGAGAGCGGGAAGAGGGCGGTGAGGAACTGCGTCTGAGCCGTCTTCTCCTCGGGCGAGATCGAGATGTACGGGCCGTAGGACTCGGCGCCTTCGTACTCGGTCAGCTTCATCCGATGCCGCTGGGGAAGGAGGACTCTGGCGTTGACGGATGCCTTCTTCCCTGCGATTGTGACTTCGTCCGTTGGCTGAGGATCGACGTTCTTGAGGTGCATCTCCGGGAACAGATACTTGGCGGTTGAGTTCCCATGCAGCAGGATCTCGAAGTTCCTCGGCGTGCCCTCGGATGCGACCTCGTCGAGGATGAGGAAGTAGTCGGGCTTGACGTAGGCGACCCGGCGGACGAACTTCGAGAGCTTGGCGGGATCGTACGAGCCTGAGGCATCGCCGACCGTGTAGTCGAAGACGCCCGATGTGAAGAACTCGGTCACCTTCCCGCCGCCGAGCTTGTCCTGCCCCTCGCCGTCGACCAGCAGGCTGTTGTGGCCGACGGTGTTCGTGCTGAAGAACGACTTCGCCCCGCCCTCGTAGCTCTTGTAGCCCGGATCGGTGAGGAGCCACTCGCCCGCGTGGTTGAGGATGAAGCTGTTCTGGTCGCGGTGATTGTGCCCCATCTTCGAGTTCCCGCTGACGAAGGCGAAGAGCGTGTCCTCCTCCCTCCAGCCGGAACGGAGGGCGACCCAGTCGATCGGTCGGAAGACGGCGGATGTCGGCCAGGCGTCGGGCGGCTCCTCCTTGCCGATCGGCTTCCCGTAGATCGCGCCGGACCAACCCGCGTCGAAGCTGAGCTTCGACTTCCGGAGATACCAGCCCGAGGGACCGTGGTCGAGCGAGTTGTTGAGGGTCTTGGCGATGTTGCCGAAGTAGTTGGCGATCCCGCAGTCCCCGAAACTCGCCTGCCCGGATGCCTTCGGGTCCTGGAAGTAGATCGCCATCCTGATCACCTGGTCGAGGTATGGATGGGCCACCAGCGAGGAGTCCCCTGTGGCTCGGTGGAGCTGGTCCGCGAATACGACGCAGTTGTCGAGGCCGTAGGAGAGATACCCCATGCTCTCGATGGTCTGCGACGTCGCGCGGCTGTCGAGGAACCACTTGAAGTAAGCCTTCGCCGAGTCGAGATACGTCTGCGCCTTGTCGTTCTCGCCGAGGAGGACGAGGGCGCCCGCGCCGAGCGCCGATGCGCGGAGCATCTGCATGTTGTGCTCGCTCGTCGGCTCCATGTCCCTGAACATCGGCTCGAGGCCGAGATCGACCATCGCCTCGCGGACCGTCGTTCGCTCCTCCGGGGTCATGAAGTCGTAGCAGATGTCGTATACCGTCGCCACTCCGAACGTGATGTGGCAGGTGTCGAGGCACGTCTTCTTGCCGTAGTCGAGGTCGGTCCACTCGCGCCACTTCGCCAGAGAGAGGGCATAGTCGACCGCCCGGCGCGCGTACTCCTTCTTGCCGGTCGAGGCATACGCCAGTGCGAGAGGCTGCATCCGGCGCTGGAACGTCCGCGCCATCATCGTCCAGTAGGGATAGTGGCCGAACTTCTCGTAGTCGAATCCGGGCGGCTCCTCGATCTTCCCCGGCTGCCGGGGAGGCAGCGGGAACGTGACCTCCTTGCCGCCGAAGTACTTGATGGTTACCTCCGTCTCGCTCAGCATCTCCTCCGCCGTGAAGCCGAACTCGCGGATCCTCGGCAGGTCGTTCGCCGTGAAGAAGAGCCGTGGATGTTGAATCGTGTCGCCGACCGATTGGACGGCGAGCCCGAGCAGCATGAGCGAAGAAAGCAGTAGATGAATGCGCATGTGGGTTACCTCACGAGTTCCTTCCCGTCGGGGAGAACGGCGCGCGCGCCGGAGCCGGCCCGGACCGTCCACCTGCCGGCGGAGTCGCGGCCGACCCATGTGACCGCCGGGACCGTGATCTTCTCACCGGGGCCGATGTCGTAGATATACGCGGTGATCCGACCGTCGCCGTCGGTGTCGGCGAACTCCGCCTTGAGGTCCGACATGCCCGAGAGCCGGACGACGCCCTTCTCGGCATCGACCAGCCTGCGCCACGCCGAGTGCTCCTCATTTGCAAGCCACGCATGTTCGTAGAGGCCCCCGCCGGCGAAGTAGAGGATGTTGTTGGTGGTGACGAACTTGCCGTTGTCGTCGAGGCCGGTGATCTCTATCTTGCCCGTCCTAATGGTGTCGTCGCCCAGCGAGAGTACCAGCTTGCCGTCCTTCTCCCTGGCGCTCTCGATCCGGTAGTTGCAGGCGCTCGGCCCCGGCCGGAAGACGGCGGTCCGTCCGACGAGATCGGATGCCTCCCCGCCGGAGACGGTGATCTCGTTGCGCTCCACATCGACCGACTCGACGGCGCCGACGAACCCTTCCGCTGCCTCGACCGAGAGCATTCCCTGCTTGATATGCGTCCCGTCGCCGAGGAACACGGACTTCAGCGCGCCCTTCGCATCCAGCCGGATGACGGCGCACCGCCCGGCGACGGTGATCCCGGCCGCCTCGACCTTGCTCGATGCGTTGCCGCCGGCCCAGACGTAGTCGATACCCTGAGGCCCCTTGATCTCGATGAGGACTCCCCCGGACTCCGCGTCGGTCTCGAGCGTTCGGACGGCGAGCGGATCGTCGCCCCTGCCGTCCCTGACCCGGAACGGCTGGAGGACCGAGACGAAGCTGTCGGACAGGTCCTCGCCAGAGTTGCGGAGGAGCACGAACTCCACGCTCTCGGGATGTCCCGGCTTCCTGGGCGGCCTGCCGTCGGCGATGACCGCTTCGTTCACGGTCTGGCGCGGGAACATGGCGTGGATGCCGGAGTCGGCGCCGGTCCAGGTCGCGCTCCACGCGCCGGTCGGCCGCCCTCGCCTGACGTTGTAGAGATAGGAGAGGCTGGCCCCGACGTAGCTATGGAACGATCGAGTCTTTCCGGGCTTTTCGAGCTCCGGGTCGTCGTAGAGATAGCTGTACGGCACGTCCTCACCGGCCAGCGTTCCCTCGGTCTGCGTCTCGGAGAGACCGATCCCGCTCGTGGAGAACTCGCCGTCGAACCCGTGGAGGCTGTAATCGTGGCTCTTCCCGCCTTCGACGCGGAAGAGATCGACGACGTAGGGCGATTCCGACTCGCCGCCGATCAGCATCATCATGCGCCGATACTCGCGGGCGCCGGCATACGCATTGGGCGCGCTGACATCGATCACCTGCACGTCGGGCGACTCCGCGAAGAAGTTGAGGACGCCCCTGCGCTTGGTGGACTGCCGCGATCCGTCGACGGAGACCGTGGTGTGACTGAGGGTATGCGTCTCCCAGGCCGGGCGGTCCTTGTGCTCGGCGGCGAACTGCGGATAGCCGAAGTCGGGGATCAGCTTCTTCCCGTAGCCGACCAGCTCGAACGCAAGGCGGTCGTAGTGCGCGTGACCGGCCTCCGCGGGGCCGTAATAGATCGCAAGCCCCACGCCGTCCTTCCCTCTGCCGTGCTCGAGGAATCCCATGCCGTACCCGCCGAGGTTGCGCGTCCCGGCGAACTGCTTCTCCGCGCCGACGGCCTTTCGTCGCAGATCGGCCTCGTCGAGCGGCGGGAATCTCAGATCGACGCTGCTGCTGAACGATCTCTCGCCGAACACGCCTCTGTCCAGCAGGAACCTGGCGAAGACCGGATCGCCGAATCCGTCGAGGCCGAGACGCGCCATGTAGTTCGATGGGTTCGACACGCCGAGGTTCATCGTGCCTGAGTCGCCGATCGCGGGGGTGTTGATCCCGAGCATCTGGATATCGAAGTACGCGGTGTACATGCGCTTGAACTTCGCGCGCGAGTAGACATCCACCCCCAGCTTGTCGAGCAGTTCGGCAACAGTGGCGAGGTTCGCGCACCATCCCAGGCAATAGTTCGGCGCGACCTCGAAGGAGATGCCCTCGCGGAAGATGAAGTTGTCGAGCGCGTAGTCGAATCCCTCGACCCCCGCGATGCCCTCCGTGTTGTTCAGGACGTAGTCGATCGCGCGCTCACTGATCTCCTCATCCTGCAGGACGATTGCCAGCCGGAGGAGCGCCCGCTGGTGCATTCCGTAATTGCCCCGGATATCTCCGCCGTAGATGCACCGCACGCCCTCTCGGAGCAGGTTCTCCTCTATGTTGGCCCTGATGTCGGCGTATGACTTGCCGACGAGCGGGGAATCCTCCCCCGCCCAGACGCCGTCCTTCGCCAGCGCGTCGAAGATGTTGTCGTAAGCGCCGGTGAGACGGGTCATGGTTCCTGTCTCCCAGATCATGTTCACGATCTTGCCCCGATAGTTCGGCGCGAACTCCTGCGCGTACCGGCTCTGCTTGTTGTGGTCCATCGCGGGGTACATCTCGGCGATCCGGTCGAGCATCACGATCGCCTTCCGCGCGTACTTCTCGTCGCCGGTGTACAGATACGCGAGCGAGAGGTTCTCCACGCCCGGGAGGATATAGTTCGACCAGAGCCAGTGACAGTAGTAGGCGACGAACCAGTGCTTCTTCTCCGCCCCCTCCTTGCGCCAGCCCCAGCCGTCGTCCGCGTAGTCGCCGGTGAGGAGGCTCCGGTCCTTCATGCCCGACTTGTAGAAGGCGAGGAAGTCGTTCGATGGATACTCCTCGCCGCCGACCGGGCACTTGATCTTCCAGGGATTGTTGAAGGGGTCCATGATCCACGAGTAGTTGCCGTGCTTGAAGTATTCCATGCCGTGGACCGGGCAGCCCTCGAAGGAGGAGTTGAACGCGCGCGGCACCTCGGGCGTGGGGATGAAGTCCCAGAGGTACTGATCGGAGTATTTGAGCCACTCGTCGGCGGCGGCGATGATCTTGTCGGCGATCTCCTTCGCCTTGGGGTACTTCGCGATGTTCTCGCGGATCTGCGCGACCTCCGCGTCGGTGGTGAGCGATCTGCTCTGCTTTCCGGCAGGCTGCGCGCCTGCGTTTGCTGCGATGATAGTGATCACGGCGATACCGATGCTAATCGTTTTCAGAAAAACCATGTTCCCCCGCTTCCAGTGCTTGTTGGATGACTTGCTTTGCTTCGTCCGCCCTGGATTCCAGGACGGATACGCTGAACTCGAACATACGGTCCACCACCGACGCTACGAACCTGCCGAAGTACCCGGACACGCCCGGTGAGAGATAGGAGGCAATCCCGGCGCTCAGCAGGATGCCTTGGACGATCACTCTTCCTCCGCATCGTCTGCGAGGACCTTCTCGAGCGATGCCACCGCCGCCTTGTCCTTCTCGAGCGCCTGCCTGAGCGCCTCGATCTGATAGGCGCGCATCTCCGCCGACCACTTCGGGCCGTCCTTGATCGTCTGCGGGTAGCGGACGTAGCTCCTCGCGCCGCTCAGGATGTCGATCTGCTCCTGATAGAGCGCCGCCGCCCGCTCGCAGTGAGCCCGCGCCTCGCCCTGCAGTGTCTTCGCCGCCCAGGAGAGATGAGCCACACCCGCGTGGCGAGCGTCGATCAGGGAGTTGTAGAGCCAGGCGTTGATGTAGGCCACCTTCTCCAATTCCTTGCCTGTCAATTCCTGGCATCGCTTCGACCGGAGGGCGTCGATCCATGCCGTGTATGCCTCGAAACCGACCGCATACTTGGCGTCGAGCTTTCGCTCGCCCTTGCCGAACTCGACCGCCAGCTTGATCGACTTCCGCACGTTCTCGGCGGTCGTCGGGACCTTGCCCTTCCTGCCGATGACGAGCACGGCGTAGGGCGTCTTGTCCGCTATGGAGTGCGCGGAGGACCTGTCGTAGTACGTGCGCGTCAGCCAGGTCTCGCCGGAGCGCTCGTACCCGGCTATGATGCCCCAGTCGCCGTGTCCCGACAGGTTCGCGCCGACAGCCGGCGCTCCTCGATCGATCGATTCGATGATGGGTCCAGGCTGCCCGGAGGTGGCCCATGTGTAGGAGTATCCGACCGCCTCCATCGCGGCTTTGGGGTGATCGTCATTGAGCGCCGCGTCCGCGGACGACTCGGACCAGTCGCGGAAGAAGCGCGTGGCGAAAGCCACGCCGGAGACGCCCATGAGATACTGATACGTCGTCTTCTCGCCGATGAAGTTCAGGCATGCGTTCAGCGATCCAATGAACGTACACATCCCGTCGGCCCACTTCAAGCCGGGGACGTTTGGGATCACGCAGCCGGTGGTCGCGCCCTCGGCGGATGCGTTGCTCGGCTCCTGCTCGTCCTGGCAGAGGGCGGGGCATACGGCGAGCGTCGGAATCAATAATATAAGGAATAGCACGCGCAGGGACATGGCCGTTCCTCCTGATGCTTCGGGTACTGACAGGTTACACTCCCGCAGGCGTTCTGTCAATCGCTCTGAGAGGGCCCTGGGGTGCGTCAGGAAGAATCCGGAGGCGTCGGGAGCAACTCGGAAGCTTCCGGGAAGAGTCCGGATTCCTTCCTCGGACGTGGGGAAGGGATTCCCATGCTCTTGGATTGCTTCCCCAGACGTGGGAAAAGGGTTCCCATGCTCTCGGATCGATTTCCCAGACGTGGGAAAAGGGTTCCCATGCTCTTGGATCGCTTCCCCAGACGTGGGGAAGGAATTTCCATGTTCTCGGATTCCTTCCGCAGACATGCGGAAAGGATTTCCATGTCTGCGAATTCTTTCCGCAAACATGGAAAACGGTTCCGCCGACATGGAAAAAGATCCCGCCGGCGTGCGGAAGGAACCCGAGAGGTCTCCACTTCTTCCGCATCGAGCGCCGCCCGGTTCGGACGCGCATCGGCTTCCCTCGGAGCGCCGATACCGGGCGGGGCGCCCGTGACTGCCGGAATCCCGGTATTGCTAAGCTCCCATTCTTCACGATATAATGCCCCTGGCAGTTGCTTGCCCGGACACAGAACCCGCTAGTCCTGAGTAGCGGAGCGTATCGAAGGACGGTCGGATCTAGTCAGGGCCGGCGGCGCTTTCCGTGCGAAGTATGTGTCCTTGGGGCGCAGCAACATGCTAGAAATGACAGGCGGGAGGCAAGTGCTTGCCTGGAGGTATCGGACTTGGCCAAGGCCGCGAAGCAGAAACCGATCAACGCTGAGATAGACACGCTCATCCGGGCGCGCTATCCCATCATCTACATCGTCTCCTGGGAGGAGAAGCGCGTCGAGGACGCCCTCCGCGAGATCGCCGGAGTCCGGGGAAAGCGCATGTATACCTGGAGCATCAACCAGGGCATGGGGATCAACTCCTCCGTGCGCGACGATTCCACCCGCGATCCGCTCGCGGCGCTCGACTACGTCATGGACTCGCGCGACCAGGCGATCTTCGTCCTCAAGGATTTCCATTCCTATATTAATGATAACGCCACGACCCGCCGGCTCAGGGACCTCGTCCACGCGCTCAAGACCAGCTACAAGACGCTGATCATCCTGTCGCCCGTGCTGAAGCTCCCGTCGGAGCTCGAGAAGGAGGTCACCGTCATCGATTACCCGCTGCCCGACCTGGAGGAGCTCGACAAGCTGCTGGAGGGGATCATCCGGTCCGTGAAGCAGAAGTCGCAGATCGCGGTGGACCTCACGCCTGAGGAGCGGGAGCAGGTGCTCCACGCGGCGCAGGGACTCACGGCGAGTGAGGCGGAGAACGTCTTTGCGAAGTCGCTCGTCGAGAAGCGCTGCTTCGACGTGGATACGATTACCTCCGAGAAGGAGCAGATCATTCGCAAGTCCGGGATGCTGGAGTACTACCGCACGTCCGAGGCGTTCGCGGATGTCGGCGGGATGGACAACCTCAAGCACTGGCTGGAGACCCGGTCGCTCGCATTCAGCGAGAAGGCGCGCGACTTCGGGCTTCCGCAGCCGAAGGGGATACTCCTCCTCGGCATCCAGGGCTGTGGAAAGTCGCTGCTCTGCAAGGCCGTCGCTTCGCTCTGGAAGCTCCCGCTGCTGCGGCTCGACGTCGGCAAGATCTTCAGCGGCATAGTCGGCTCGTCGGAGGAGAACGTCCGCAAGGCGATCACCATCGCGGAGTCGGTCGCGCCGTGCATCCTCTGGATCGACGAGCTGGAGAAGGGCTTCGCGGGCACTCAGAGCTCGCCGTTCAGCGACGCCGGCACGACATCGAGGGTATTCGCGACGTTCGTCACCTGGCTGCAGGAGAAGACCGCGCCGGTGTTCGTGGTTGCGACCGCCAACGACATCTCCCAGCTTCCGCCCGAACTGATGCGCAAGGGACGCTTCGACGAGATATTCTTCGTCGATCTGCCGTCCGAGTCCGAGCGGAAGGACATCTTTGCGATCCACCTTGCCCGGCGCAAGCGCGATCCGGGTAAGTACGATCTCGACCTGCTGGCGTCGAAGACCGCGGGGTTCAGCGGAGCGGAGATCGAGGCGGCGGTCGTCTCGGGCCTCTACGACGCGTTCGGCGAGGGGCGCGAACTCCGGCTGGATGACATAGTCGAGAGCGTGGAGCAGTCGGTGCCTCTCTCCACGACGATGAAGGAGCGGATCGACGAATTGCGAGCTTGGGCCGCTCATCGGACGCGCATGGCGAGCAGCCTGCCCGCGGAGGAGGTCTCCGTCAGGCGGTAGCCGGGGCATAGGACCCGTTAGTCCTGAGTAGCGGAGCGTATCGAAGGGCGGTGGGGGCTGGTCAGTGCTTACAGTGTGGGTCTGCCGGGGCATAGGACCCGTTAGTCCTGAGTAGCGGAGCGTATCGAAGGACGGCCGGGACTAGCCGGAGGTCGTGGAACCAGGCTGCCCTCCCACCAACCGTTCGTGCGGATTTGTAATCCCGCACGCCGGGGCCATCCGGGGATCACAGATCCGCACCAACAGTGTTCCAACCTGCGACTGAACCATGGAACAGAGCAACCGCTTCGATTTTCTTGAACTGGATGCCGATCAGGCTCCCGTATGCGTGCCGACCCCGGAGAGCATGGGGCCGTCGCTCCGGACGGCCACGACTCTCCGGTCGCTCGTCGTCGTCCAGGTGATCGGTCGGAAGGGCACGGGGGTGGGGGAGTTCAACGCTCCCGCGGGACTGGCGGTCGATAGTGACGGCAACCTCTACGTCTGCGACGCCTACAACCACCGCATCCAGAAATTCATGACGAACGGCACGGTCGTGGCGATCGGCCGCAAGGGATCGGACGCCGGGAAGTTCCTCAACCCGCAGGACATCGCCGTCGATCGGTACTTCTCCATCTACGTGCTGGAGCAGGGGAACAACCGCATCCAGAAGCTCTCGCACGACGGGCGGCTGGAGATGGTCTTCGGCCGGAAAGGGAACCGTCGGGGCGAGATGAACTCGCCGATGGGGATGGCCCTCGATCGTGAGGGGTACATGTACGTCGCCGACACGGGGAACGGGCGTCTCCAGAAGTTCAGTCCGACCGGCGCTCAGATATTCAGCGTCAGCAGCAGTCGGGACCGGCAGTTGTACCGGCCTCAGGGAGTCGATGTCGACGGGAAGGGAAGCTGCTACATCGCCGACACGTTCTCCCACTGCGTGGTGAAGCTCGATCCGAACGGCATGGAGATCGGGCGGTTCGGCTGCAAGGGCCAATCGCCCGGCCGGTTCGGGGAGCCGCAGGACTTGGCGACCGATTCGGAGAACCGCATCTATGTCGTGGAGATGGAGAACAACCGTCTGCAGGTCCTCGACTCGCACGGGACGAGCCTGATCTGCTTTGACTCCCGGCGCACGGCCGTCGGTCCGCTCAAATGTCCCACGGGGATCGCCGTCGGCCCGGACGATTCGGTTTACATCGCGGATACATGGAATCACCGCGTGCTCAAGTTTCGATGGCAATAGGGAGAACAAGGGAGTACTGGAGTGGTGGAATGATGGGATGATGGAGTGGTGGAGTATTGGAGTGATGGGTTCCCAATACTCCAATACTCCATTACTCCAATACTCCACCACTCCAACACTCCAATCCACAGGAGGAGACAATGCCCGAGGAAATCAGAGTAGCGCTCATCGGTCTCGATACCAGCCACAGCATCGAGTTCACCAGGAGGATGCAGGCCCCGGACTGCCCGGAGGACCAGAAGGTCGAGGGGATGGAGGCGATCACGTGCCTGCGGTTCGAGACCCCATTCCAGGACAAGGAAGGCCTCGACAAGCGCCAGGCCCAGCTCGAGGAGTGGGGAGTCAAGGTCACCGAGGACTTCGATGAGGCAATCGACGACTGCGACGCGATCATGCTGGAGATCAACGACCCTGCGTACCACCTGGAGTACTTCAAGAAGGTGGCGGACCTGAAGCGGCCGATCTTCCTTGACAAGCCGCTCGCCGACACTATCGAGAACGGGCGCGAGATCTGCCGCATCACCAGGGAGAAGGGCCTGCGGGTGTTCTCGTCCTCATCGCTCCGATATATCCCGAACCTCGATGAGGCGGACAAGGAAGTGCCGGAGCCGATGTACGCCGCGATGTACGGCCCGGTCGGAGTCGCCCCAGCCGGGAGTTCGATCGTCTGGTACGGGGTCCACGCCTTCGAGATGCTGGAGCGCGTGATGGGGATCGGCGCGAAGTCGGTCTTCGCCCGCAAGGATGAATCCGGCGTAGTCTGTGTCGTCGATTACCCCGAGGCCAGGCGCGGCATCGTCGAGCTGACCACCGGCGTCTATTCGTACGGCGGACTGGTTCGCGACAAGAAGAAAGCGTTCCCGTTCGTCGCCGACACGAAGCGCCTCTACTCCCGCGAGCTGGAGTTGGTCGTCGAGTTCTTCCGCGGCGCGCCTCCCGCGGCCTCGATGGAGGATGCGCTCGAGATCATGGCGATGCTCGATGCGGCCGAGAAGTCGGCCCAGACCGGGAAGACCATCAAGCTGTAAGGGAGGGCCTTCCACGGCCTCCCGTGTGACTATGATTGTAGGAGCGGCTTCCCAGCCGCGATGAACTCACGTATTATTGTAGGAGCGGCTTCCCAGCCGCGATGAACCGGCGTATTGTAGGAGCGGCTTCCCAGCCGCGATCGCAGCTGGAAGCCGCTCCTACACGGTTTGATCGCAGCTGGAAGCTGCTCCTACACTGTCTGATCGCAGCCGGAAGCTGCTCCTACGACGGTCTTGAAATGCGCGGTTCTAGCGATGAACGATCTGCCATCGGCGAGCCTCATTATCGAGCGAAGGATCAGGGGCCACCTCCCGGTCACGCGGTTCTCCGTGTCGGAGGTCGGCTCGGTCATGGTCGCCGTCCCTGATCAGCACCAGTCGCGCCTCTACCGGCTCGGCAGGCTCGCGCACACCGGCGACTGGCAGGAGATTGCCGACTTCTCGGTCGAGACGCTCACCGCGTGGGACATCGCCTCCTCCGGCGAGGCGTTCGTCGCCGCCACCAACGACGACCTCTATCTCTTCGTCGGCGGGCGGAAGAAGCGCCTCCTCACCGACAGGCGTGACGTCTACGTCGCCGCCTCGATAACCGCCGCCGGGGACGCCATTGCCGTCGCCTCGTCCGACATGCTCATGTCCGCCTACGCCGTGACTCTCCTCTCCGCGGACGGGAAGGAGTTGTGGGCGATGGACCTCCCAGTGACGCTCACCTGCGCGCAGATATCGCCCGACGGCTCGATGATCGCCGCAGGATCGGAGGAGGGGCTCGTCTACCTGATCGGCTCCGACCGGCACATGATCTGGCAGTTCGATGCCGAGGAGCCGGTGGCGGAGGTCTGCGCGCCGTCCGCGGATCAGCGGGTCATCGTCGGCATGCGGTCCGGGAAGGTGGCGGTGCTGGAGGACGGAGCGAAGCTCTGGGAGTCCGAGGGGAACGGGCCCGTGGTCGCGTGCGCCGGCGCCGAGGACGGCATCGTGGTGATCGCAAGGGACGCCGGCGAGGACGAGCATACGGTGGAATGCCTGGCGCGCGACGGCAGCCCGCTCACCGCATACTCCGCGCCGTCCGCGCTCACGTCGGTCGCCTGTTCGCACGACGGGCGGTATGTCGCGCTGTCGTGCCGGGATGGGAGCCTCCACGTGATGGAGGTGCAGGGCCGTCCGAGCCGCTTGATGGATGCTCAGGAGGGGACCGCCCTCTACGAGAACGCCGTCTCGATGGCGAACAGGGGCGACTACACCGATGCCGTTCCCGCGCTCATCCGATCGCTGGAGCTGGATCCGCGGAACGTCGATGCCTCCCGCAAGCTGGCCGAGACCGCGCACTCCCTGGTACGCGAGTCGCTCCGCCTCGCCGAGGAGTCGCTGGTGAACGGTGACTACGCGGAGTCGGCGCACCGTCTTCACGTCGCCTGGGAGAACTGCGTCTACGCGCCGGAGACGGCGTCGAACGTCCTGGCCATGCGGGAGCGCGTCGTGGATAGCATGCTCGGCCGCGCCCGGGAGTTGTCCGACTCCTCCGCCGAGGAGGCTCTCGATCTCCTGAACGTTCTGCTCCAGGTCGATCTTGCGAACACCGAGGCGAGGGAACTGCTCGGCAGGCTCGAAGATGAGATCACCGATCGACTCGTGCGCGAGGCCGAGGAGGCGCTCTCGTCCGGCAGGCCGTCGGATGCGGTCCGTCTCCTCGAACAGGCGCGGGATCGGTCGTCATCCGACCGGATCGGTGAGACGCTTGCGAAGGCCCGGTGCGAGGAGGCGCTCGCCGAGGGTCTGGCGCTCTACGAGGCGAGGCAGTACCCGCAGGCGATCCTCCGGTTCCGCAAGGTGCTCAGCATCGACCCGCAGAACGCGGAAGCGCTCAGGCATATCGAGTACGCCGAGAAGATCGGTCAGGACGACGCGCTCTTCGACCGCTTCAGCAAGCTGGAGTAGCGTCGTCACCTCACCGATCACTGGTTGCTGTTCACCGCACCGGGTGTTGACAGTCCGTTCCCGGCTATGCTAACCTTTCCTGGGCAGATCGCGCTTATTCAGTAGACCACAGACCATACTACCGGCATATACCCTAACATGATCCTCAAAAAGCTGGAAATCCAGGGTTTCAAGAGTTTCGCAGAACGCACCGAAGTAAGCTTCACCCCCGGCGTCATCGCGGTCGTCGGTCCCAACGGGAGCGGCAAGAGCAACATCTCCGACGCCATTCTCTGGGTCCTCGGCGAGCAGAACGTCCGCAACATACGCGGCGAGAAGGCGCAGGATGTCATATTCAACGGCACCGGGAAACGCCGTCCCGTCGGGATGGCCGAAGTCTCCCTCACCGTGGACAACTCCAGCGGCAAGCTCCCGCTCGAATACTCGGAGATCACCGTCACCCGGCGAGCTTACCGAAGCGGGGAGAGCGAGTTCCTCATCAACAAGACCCCCTGCCGCCTGAAGGACATCTACGAGTTGTTCCTCGATACGGGAGTGGGCCGGGGCGCGTACTCGATCGTCAGCCAGGGTGAGATCGATGCGATGCTCTCCGCCAACCCGGACGACCGCCGGGCGCTCTTCGATGAGGCGGCGGGCATCAAGAAGTATCGGGTCCGCAAGAAGGAGGCCGTCCGGAAGCTCGAGAGCACGGAGCAGAACCTCAACCGAGTCAACGATATCATCAACGAGATCGACACCCAGATCGAGCCGATGAGGGAGCAGGCGGAGATCGCCGCGCGCTACCTGGAGCTGACCTCTAGGCTGAGCGAGATCGAGATCGGCATCCTCGTCAACGACCTCCAGCGGTACTCGGCCGAGATCCGGCGGGTCCGCGAGGAGAAGGTGCAGAACGACAAGGCGGTCGCCGATTCCGACGCCCTACTCGCGGCCCTGGAGGAGGAGAAGGCGGCGCTCGCGGTCGATCTCGCCAACGCCGACACCCAGGTCGAGCGATACCAGGCGATGCACCAGGAGGCATTGACCCGCCTCGAACGCACTGAGAGCCAGCTTGCGCTCGTCAAGCAGCGTCACAGCGCGGCGATGAGCGGCGAAGCGCTCCTTATCCAGGAGATCGAGCAACTTCAGGCGCGGATCGCCCAGGCCGAGGAGCAGAAGGTCAACCTCTCGGCGGAGGACGTCCAGGTCGGCGAGCAGGAGCGAAGCCTCAACGATCAGCTTGCCGCGAAGACCGTCGAGCTTGAGAAGCTCCAGCGCCGGATCGAGGAAGCATCCAAGGCGATCGACGACCACAAGAGCAACTACATCGAGCTGGCCAAGCAGCTTGCCGCCCAGCGGAACGAGCTTGCCAACAACGCCGCCCGCATCGAGAGCATGCAGACGCTCCTATCCCGGCGCGCGCGCGAGGTCCGGGACGCGGAGACCGCGCTCTCCCGCGCGACGGCCGAGCGGGACAAGATCGCCGCCGACTGCGAGGAGATCCGCGCGAAGGCCGAGTCGCTCACCGAGGAGATCACTGCCGTTCGGGCCGAGATCGAGGCCGGGCGGAAGGAACTTGCCAGGCTCACGGAGGAGTTCGGGCAGATCAACCGCCTCGTCGTCGAGAAGCAGTCGCGGCTGCGCACCCTGCACGAGATGGAGGAGGCGAGGGAGGGATACTTCCTCGGCGTCAAGTCCGCGATGGCCGCCGCGAAGTCGGGGCAGATCAAGGGCAACTACGCCGTCGTGGCGGACGTCATCGAGGTCCCCGCGGGCTACGAGACCGCCTTCGAGGTCGCGCTCGGGGGCAGCCTGCAGGATATCATCACCGATTCGGAGCGCGAGGCGAAGGCCGGCATCGAGTTTCTCAAGCGGAACAGGGCCGGGCGCGCGACATTCCTGCCGCTCAACCTCATGCGGCACAGCGTCTCTCCCCACCTGAAGGACCTCGTGGGCAAGAACGGAGTCCTCGGGCTCGGCAACGAACTCGTCAAGTTCGACCCCAAGTACCGCCCGGCGATCGACGCCCTCCTGGCGAAGGTCGTGGTGGCTAAGGACGTCGACTCGGCTCTCGCGGCATCGAAGGCGGCGATCGGCTGGGGCAAGATCGTCACCCTCGACGGCGAGGTCATCTCCCCGAGCGGCGCGATGACCGGCGGCGCCGCCCCCGGCAAGGGAGTGCATCTCCTCAGCCGAAAGCAGGAGATCAGCCGGCTCGAATCCGAGCTCAAGGACCACAAGAACAAGGCCGCCGACCTCGCGCAGAGCCTCGAATCCCTCCGCGGCGAGTGCGAGTCGCTCGACGACAAGCATTCCGGCCTGGAGGAGGAGGACACCCGCCTGAAGATGCGGCTCCTCGAGACCGAGCGGCGCCTCGACTTCTCGGAGCGCGAGTCGAAGCGGCTTGCCCAGGATCTGGAGACTCTTACCATCGAGCGCGACGACATCCAGGAGAACCTCCGCAAGGCCCGCGAGGCCGATGCGCACCTTCGGGCCGTGGTCGAGTCCGCCGATAAGGAGAACGTCAGCCTCGACGATGTCATGGCCAAGGAGGAGCAGGAGATCCGGCGGCTGCAGGAGGCTTACGACGCCATCAACGCGGAGATCAGCCGGATGAACGTCGCGCTGGCGGGGCTCACGCAGAAGCGCCTCTCCATCGAGCAGACGCTGGACACCTCGGATGATTCGATCAGGGAGATGACCGAGGAGGTCTACCGCAAGAAGGACCGGCTGTCGAACCTGGTCGAGGAGAAGACGTCCACCGATCGGCAGCGGGCCGAACTCGAAGCCTCGATGGAGCGGATGCACAGGGACTGCGAGGACACCGGCGCTCAGTCTGAGCAGTGGCGCAAGACCAAGAAGGCCGTGCTCGATTCCAGTATGGAGGTGAGCGAGCGGATCAAGGAAGGCAGTCGCGCCCGCGAGGAATTGGTGCAGAAGATCCACGCGTCCGAGCTCCGCGAGGCCCGGCTGGAGGTCCAGATCGCGCAGACCACCGCTCGGCTCCTGGACGAGTACGATATCACCGCCGACGATGCGCTTCACCGCGAGCGACCGGAGGTTCAGCACGGCTGGGCGACCGAGGTGATGAGGCTTCGCCGCGAGATCAAGTCGATGGGCGAGGTCAATACCGGCGCGGTTCAGGAGTACGCCCGCCTCACGGAGCGGTATGAGTTCTTGAACGGCCAGCGCCAGGATCTCCTCGACGCAAAGCAGAAGCTGGTGGACGCGATCCGTGAGATCGACGAGAGCACCCGCGGCATCTTCATGGAGACCTTCGAGCAGGTGGCCGTCGCTTTCGACGGGATGTTCAAGCGGATGTTCGGCGGCGGCATGACGGAGTTGTCTCTGACCGATCCTGACAACGTCCTCGAATCCGGCATCGACGTCACCGTGCAACTCCCCGACAAGAAGCGGCAGAACCTCGACCTCCTCTCCGGCGGTGAGAGGGCGCTGACCGCGGGGGCGCTGATGTTTGCGCTGCTCTCCGTCCGCCCGAGCCCGTTCTGCCTGCTCGACGAGGTGGACGCCCCGCTCGACGAGGCGAACGTCGAGCGCTTCGCCGACGTGATCAAGGAGTTTGCCCAGCGCTCGCAGATGATCGTCATCACGCACAACAAAGCGACCATGGAGGCGGCCGATGTCCTGTACGGCGTCACGATGCAGGAGCCGGGCGTCTCGAAGCTGGTCTCCGTCAAGCTGAGCGACGTAGCGAAGGAAGCGTAGGGATACGGATGGAGTGATGGAGTATTGGGCTCCAGGTACTCCATTCCCCCGCAAGGAACAACGATGAAGTACGATCTTGATCTCGAACGGTTCTGGAGTGAGCAGAAGGAGTCCCAGGGGAAGCCCTGGCGGACCGACAAGCCGCGCGCCCCGATCGGCATTCCGGTCGATGACCACTGGCTGATCGAGGAGATGGGCATCCCCTCGACGATCCGCTACTATGAGGACATCGACTACCGCCTCGAAGTCAACAAGGCATGCAACGACCGGGTGCAGGCCGCGATCGGCATCCGTCCGTTCAGCGAGCGTCACTGCCCCGGTACCAGGCGCATCGAGGAAGTCTTCGGCAGCGTGATCGTCCTCACCGAGGGCGGCACTCCCTGGCTCGAGCCCGGCGTCGAGACCCCGGAGGAACTGGAGCACCTGCTCGACCGCGTGGAGGAGATGGACCTGCGCGAGTACCTGGTGACTCCGGAGTGGGTCGAAGGCCGGAAGCAGTTCCAGGAGAAGTACGGGGTCGAACCGAAGGCCGGCGGTGGGAGCCGCGGCCCGGCGACCATCGGGACCTCCGTCTGCGGTACCCAGAACTATCTCATGTGGCTGATCGATGCCCCGAAGACGATGGCCCGGTTCACCGATCTCCTCGCCACCAAGCTAATCGAGTACAACAAGATCCTCGCCGAAGCGACCAACCATACCATCCGCGGATACGGATGGGCGGACGACAACTGCTGCCTCCTCTCGCCGGGCCTCTACCGGGAGTTCTGCTATCCGGTCCTCGAGCGCGTCTTCAACGAGTTCGCGCCGAACCCGGGGGATGGACGCTTCCAGCACAGTGACAGCGCGATGGGCCACCTGATGCCGATGCTCAATGAGCTCGGCCTCACCGGAGCGAACTTCGGCCCCACCGTCCATCCCAGCGACATCAGGGCGGCGATGCCGAAGACCGTCATCCACGGCCAGGTCGCGCCGATGACGCTCCGCAACGGCACGCCGGAGGAGATCATCGAAGCGGTCCGCCGTGACTTCGATGCGGTCGGCGCAGACGGCGGCCTGGTGCTCACCACCGCCGGGAGTGTGGCTGCGGGAACCTCCCTGGAGAACCTGCGCATCTACATGTGGGCGGTGGACAAGTACTGCCGGTACGACGGGTAGGGGACCGAAGCCGATCCGTTCCATGCTGCGCGTGAACCTCTGCGAGAGGCGGTATAATGCTGTCGGAGGTGTACGGTTATGACCGCACGACGCACCTGTTGTCTCGCCCTGGTTCTCGCGTGCGTATCCACGGCATTTATCCAGGGATGTCCCCGGCAGGAGAGGGAGCCTGTCGAATCGACGTCCGCGTCCGGCAATGTGATCGTGACTCAGCCCCAGCCGAACGATGTCGTCTCCAGCCCCGTGACCGTCCGTGGCCGAGCGCGGGTGTTCGAGGCCGCGCTCAGCGGCCGGGTGGTCACCGATACGGGTAGGGAACTGGGAATAGCTCACTTCATGACGTCCGCCGGCGCTCCCGAGTTCGGCGACTACGATGCCCGGATCAGCTTCACGAGGCCGGCCGGAGTCAGCAGCGGGTTCGTCGAGGTGTTCACGTATTCCGCCAAGGACGGCTCAGTCCAGGATCTCGTTCGCATCCCGGTTCGATTCAGGTAACAGCAGAGGAATCGCACGTCCCGCCGTCAAACTACCAACGATGTAGGAGCGGATTCCGATCCGCGAAGGGTGATGTCTCTGTAGGAGCAGCTTCCAGCTGCGATCAGACCATGTAGGAGCAGCTTCTAGCTGCGATCGCGGCTGGGAAGCCGCTCCTACAACGTCCATTCATCGCGGCTGGGAAGCCGCTCCTACGATACACCGGTTTGTCGCGGATCGGAATCCGCTCCTGCATCAGTTCGACAGGAGGGACGGCGATGAGATCGCTCGGCGTCGGGATGATCGGCTACGGCTTCATGGGCAAGATGCACACCTACTCGTATCAAAGCCTGCCCATGATCTACGATCCCGCTCCCGCGAAGATTCGACTCGTCGGTGTCGCCACCGCGACGGAAGAGAGCGGGCGGAAGGCGATCGATCAGGCCGGCTACGAGTTCGCCACCCGTGACTATCGCGACCTCCTGGCGAGGGATGACATACATCTTATTAATGTCTGCACCCCGAACCATCTCCACCACGACCAGGTGATCGATGCTCTCAGGGCTGGCAAGCACGTCTATTGCGACAAGCCGCTCTCCGTGAGCCTGCAGGAAGCCCGCGAGATGTGGGAGGCGGCGAAGAACGCATCCGGCATCCACCAGATGACGTTCAACTACCGGTTCATCCCCGCCATTCTCAGGGCCCGACAGCTCATCGATGCCGGTGCGCTCGGCCGAGTCTACCAGTTCCGTGTGGCCTACCTGCATTCGAGCTACATCGACGCGAACCGGCCGATGTCTTGGCGGCTCGACAAGGCCAAAGGGGGTGGGGGAGCGGCGTTCGATCTCGGCTCGCACGTGATCGATCTCATCCGCTACCTCCTCGGTGACTTCGCGTCCGTCATGTCGACGATGGAGACCTTCGTGAAGGACCGACCGGTCGCTCCCGGCTCGTCCGAACGGGCTCCCGTCGAGGTGGATGACGTGTTCTGGATGCAGGTCCGGCTCGCGTCGGGCGCTGTCGGCACGGTGGAGACTTCCAGGCTGGCGACCGGCTCGATGGACGAGATCAGGTTCGAGGCTCACGGCGAGAAAGGCGCCGTCCGGTTCAACTCGATGGACCCGAACTGGCTCGATTTCTACGATGCCACCCTGGCCGGCGGATCGTATGGCGGAGACAGAGGCTTCAAGCGGATCGAGTGCGTTCAGCAGTACCCGAAGCCTTCCGCTCTTCCCGGCCCCAAGGTATCCGTCGGCTGGACGCGCTACCACATCGCCAGCATACACGACTTCGTGGACAATGTTGTGAACCACAGGCAGTCCGAGCCGAGCATCTACGACGGCATGAAGGTCCAGGAGGCGCTTGATGCCGCGGTTCGTTCGTCGGACTTCGGGAGATGGATCGACCTGTAACACGCGGACACCATCTCTGTCTGTTCAAGGGCACGCATATCGGGTAGGTTCATACTACGTTAGGAGTTACCTTCCCCGGAATCGTGTCGTTATACTAACCTTCACATGTTACAACTGCTATAGTTGTGAAAACCCCTGGTAGGAAAAGTGAAATAAATGTGAAATGTCGTAGTCGTTTGTGAGAAAACCATTGACAAGTTCGCAAGGGGCATTGTAGGATGTGACTGCCCGCTAGCCAAATGGCTGGGGGGTGTCTATAGTAGTACGGCTGAAAGGGGGGAATTCTAATGGATTCCAAGGAAGGCGCCAGGGATTACGTTGGTATCCGCAAGGGTCTGGGGGGTCAGTCTCTGGGAGAACTCGAGGCTCAGATCCTGGATATCATCTGGGACTTGGAACCGCCTGTCAGCACCACGCAGGTGTTCAAGATCATGTATCCTCGTAGGGAACTGTCTTACTCCACGATCATGCTGACAATGGCGAAGCTTGCGCGGAAGGGCATCCTCACGCAGAAGCGGACCGGCGACAAGAAGACCGATCCGTTCATCTACACCGCCAACATGTCTCGCGAAGAGATGGGCGCGGCGTTGCTGAACGAGGTTGCGAAGCAGGTCCTCAGGAAGCCCTTGCATGAGGCAATCCCGGATCTGTGCGGAACGAGCGGCGACATCACCAAGGCTGATCTCAACAAGCTTGGCAAGCTGCTCGCGAAGTTGCAGTAATCACGAGAGAGAACATGGCAATCCAGCCCAGAATGGATTGCATGTCACGCAGAGTTGAGGTAGGGGAGCCCATCCCCTACCTCTTTTGTTTTTTTTGTACTGCTGACAGGTGGGCTAGAAGGCGAAGAAGTTCTGGAGGTATCCGGTGATTTCCTGGAGCCTGCCGGTGAAGATCATCATTCCGACAGCTACCAGCAGCACACCGCTGGCGATCTCTACTTTCCTGAAGTGCGGCTTCACGCGGTTCAGGGCGCCGATTGCTCTGCTGGTCAGGAATCCCGTGAGGATGAACGGCACTCCGAGCCCGAGTGAGTAGACCGCCAGCAGCGCGGTACCCTTAGCGACGGTGTCGGTGCTCGCCGCCATGCCGAGTATCGTTCCGAGCACCGGTCCGACGCACGGAGTCCATCCGAATGCGAACATCAGCCCCATGACGAACGCCCCTACGCAGCCGACGTTGTTCAGGCGCGTATGGAACCGTTTCTCCGCGTAGAACGCCCTTATCCTGAACACGCCGAGCATGTGCAGGCCGAAGACCACGATCACAACGCCGGCACCCTGCATCAGCAGGGTCTTGTGCTCGGCAAGCGACTGGCTCAGTGAGGTCGCGGAAGCACCCATCGCGATGAACACGCATGAGAATCCCAGCACGAACGACACGGACCGCAGACCCGCTCTGCGGGCGGATTCCCTGCTGCTTCCTCTCGCAAGCTCCTCAACCGATATGCCTGACATATACGAGATGTACGCCGGCACCAGCGGGAGCACGCACGGCGACAGGAACGATAGGATGCCGGCGACGAACGCCGCGGCAAATGATACCGTCATTATCTCTTCTCCTGAGCACTCGTCTGCTGCTTACTTCAGCAGAGCCTTGATCTCTTCCTCCAGGTCCTTCTCCATGCCCGGCGCAAAGCCCAGGTGCACGTATCGGATCACGCCCTTGCGGTCGATGAGGTAGGTCGTAGGGATCGGACCGACTTTGTACTTGCGGGCGACCTCATGCTTCGGGTCAACCAGGTTGACATAGGTCAGCTTGTTCTTCGCCGCAAACGGCTTGACGGCCTTCGCTCCGTCGGAGTCCTGTGCGACTCCGACTATCACGAGTCCCTTCTTGCCGTACTTCTCGTGAAGCTTCTGGAGATGCGGTACCTCAGCGCGGCAGGGCGGGCACCACGTCGCCCAGAAGTCGAGCAGTACGACCCGGTTCGCACCCTTCTTCTTCGGGTCTTTCTGAATATCGGCGAACTTCTTCTCCTTGCCGTCCAGATCACGGAGCTTGAAGTCCGGAGCTTTGCTCCCGCTGGTGAGATTGGCCTGAAGACCGGTGACTGCCACTGCCAGCACCAAGACCAGCAGCAGGCCGGAGACCACGTAGAACCTTCGTCTCATGTAGGCAACCATTCCTTTCCTGCACCGGATAGCGCATGCGCGATCCGGCTGAAAACTTGTCTGCCCGGATCATCCGATATACCCCCAGGGGTATCGGGCATCCACACGATAGATAAGACGGTGGTTCCGTGCGATGGTTCCCGGAAAACGGGAAACATCACGATTGCAGAGGCGGGCTGCTCCGTGGTATCCTATTGAACCTGCCAGGGGTGCCATTGGCTGCACTGGCGTATGGGACCGGGAGGTCTGAAAGGACGGGCGATGGATCGGACGAGTCATATTGTGGGACTGATCGTGTTTGCACTGGGGATTGTCATCCTCTTGTTCGTATTCGCGACGTCGTTGTGGTTGTTCGTAGGTCCGGCCGAGCGCCTGCTGCCCGGAGCGGATGGGTCGCGGCTGATACCGTCGGTCAGCGGTCTCGGAAGCGCGGCCGCCCTGATGTTCATCAGGATCGCTCTCCTCTTCATCATGGCCATCGCCGGATCGATGATCGCGGGCAGGGGAGTCGACCTGTACCTCGGCAGCCGCGAACGCCGACGCGGGCAGGAGTCCGATGCCTAGCACGCGGAGGGGAAGACACGGCTCGCCACACTCTCGAAGATCGATAAGTCCTCAGCCGCGAAGTTGGCACATTTTCAGGTGTTATGCTATAATGTGGCCCGGCGAATTCCGCCGCCATACCGGTTGATCAGAACCGGTGCAACTTAGCGACCTGTATCACGAACTGGAAGCAGGACCGGCATGCCGATGTGCCGTGCATCGGTTGCGGTCTCATTGGGTTGCAGATCAGGGACATGCACGGCGCGGATGTCCCAAAATCCAGGACCGGGCAAGCAGTGCTGCCCGAGATTAGGCGGGAATCTGACCATCCGCCTGATAAAGAGAGGAGATATGACAATGTCGGACGAGATGGAAGGACTCGAGACTACAAACGTCGAGTCGACAACAGAGCAGGAAGCAGCAGCTCCTGCAGAGGCAACTGAGGCAGCCGCTCCGGAAGCAGCCTCCACCGAAGTCGAGGCAGCGGCCGAGACTCCCGCCGAGCCTGAGGCAGAGGCAGAAACAGAGACGACGCCGGCTCCCGAGCCAGTGGAAACCGCACCGAAGGCACGAGCAGAGTCCGATATGGACTACTCGCACACTTTCCGAGAGCTTTCCGAAGGTGATGTCGTGCCGGGCGTAGTCGTTCACATAGACAAAGAAGGCGTGCTGGTAGACATCGGCACCAAGTCGGAAGGCATCATCCGCCCTCACGAGCTCTCGCCCTCACCCTACCAGTCGGCGGAAGACGTCGTCTCCGTAGGCGAGAGGATCAGCGTCTACGTAATGGAGACCGAGAACCGGGAAGGCAACCTGATTCTTTCCAAGAAGCGCGCCGATTTCGAGAAGGCATGGGAGCGCGTCCAGGAAGCCATGGAGGAGCAGAAGGTTGTTACCGCCATGGTGACCGACCGGGTCAAGGGCGGCCTCGTAGTCGACCTCGGCATCCGCGGTTTCGTTCCCGCCTCCCACGTGGGCAGCGGGAAGGTGAAGAACCTCGAGAAGTACATCGGGCAGTCCCTGCCGCTGAAGGTCATCGAAGTCGACCGCGAGCGCCGGAAGGTCGTTCTCTCGCACAGGCTCGCTACCGAAGAGGAGCGCGAGAGGAAGCGTGAGGAGACCGTTGCCACTCTGCGCGAAGGTCAGGTCCGCGAGGGCGTGGTCCGCAGAATCACCGACTACGGTGCGTTTGTGGACCTCGGAGGCATCGACGGCCTGCTCCATATCAGCGAGATGTCGTGGACCAGGATCAACAACCCGTCCGACGTCGTCAAGGTCGGTCAGAAGATCCAGGTAGTCGTGCTCAAGCTCAACCTCGAGCAGGGCAGGGTATCTCTCGGCATGCGCCAGATCCTGCCGGATCCCTGGGTCGACGTACCTCTGAAGTACAGAGTCGGCGAGACCATCGAGGTCACGATCTCGAGACTCGTTCCGTTCGGCGCATTTGTTGCGCTCGAGGGCGGAATCGAGGCCATAATCCCGAACTCCGAACTCAGCCGACGCCGCGTGAACCGGCCGGAGGACGTAGTCTCCATCGGTGAGACCGTTCAGGCCAAGGTGATCGACATCAAGCCGGAAGAGCGCAGAATGACTCTCAGCATCCGTCAGGTCAGAGAGGACAGAGAGCGCGACGAGTACGAGTCGTCCTACCGCCAGCAGTCACAGAGGGCAGCCACATCCGCCGGTGAGGGCGGCCGCATGACTCTCGGCGACCTTGTCGGGTCGCAGTTGAGAGAACTGCAGGCCGGCATGATGGAGCGTGAGGGCGCCGAGGAGACTGCCGAGGAGACCGCGCCTGAGGTCGAGCCGGCGGCAGAGGTGGAGGCTCCCACGGTCGAAGAGACCGCTGAAGCCGAGGCGCCCGCCGCAGAGGCAGTCGAGGCCGCGCCCGAGGCTCAGGCCGAGGAGCCCGCAGCCGAGGAAGCTGAGTCAGAGAAGGAGTCGGAGGCTTAGGCCGGACAGATACCGGCTCCAGCAAGGCTGAGATTCGAGGCACGACGAATGCCATGAATCAGATGCACAAAGACAATCGAGAGCCAGTCCGGGGGCAGGAGCCTGATCGGGCTGGCTCTTTTTATTGCCCAAAATCGCTTGTTGTAGGAGTCACGGGCGGAGTCGCAACCGGCAAGACCACGGTCGCCCACATGCTGGAGGCACTCGGCGCGGCACGCGTCAGCGCCGACGAGATCGTGCACAGGCTTCTCGCGCCGGGAACGGACGTCTCGCGTCGGGTGATCGACGAGTTCGGCCCGGAGATTCAGGCCGACGGCGTGATAGACCGCAGCAAGCTGGGCGACATCGTGTTCCGCGATCCTGCGAAACGCAAGCGGTTGGAGGCCATCATACACCCCCACGTGATGGCCGAGATCGAGTCGCGCATAGACGAGTTCCACCGCAATTGTACCGGCGTGCTTGTGGTCGAGATACCACTGCTCGTCGAGGTGGGCGCAACTCGCATGGTGGACAAAGTTTTGGTGGTGTGGGCGGAACAAGAAACTCAGATCGACCGTCTACAGAAACGGTACAACATCAGTCGGCCCGAGGCGGTACTGCGCGTTCGGTCACAGCTACCGATGGAGGAAAAAGTGAAGGTTGCCGACTGGGTTATCAGCACCGAAGGGACATTGCGCACCACAAAAAGGCGGGTAGAAAGACTCTGGTCTGACGTTCAAAAATCGCTTGCACTGCGATGTTAGCTGTGCTATAATTGGCCCGGTTCGTGTCCCTGCCGCTTGTGGGTATGGGGCTGGCCAGGAATACTGATCGCAGCTAACAGGATCTAAGCGTGACTCTGCTGCGCGGGCAGTTCGTCATGGCTATTCGATTTGTCGCATTCCAGAGACCATTCGGCTGGCTTGGTCATAGATAGCCGAAAGCACTCATACGGATACGGAACAGTACCCCGCTTGGAATCCGCATTTTGAATCGGTCTGTGTCGCACCTGTCCCTAAGGCAGTCTCGAGTTCGCCGTCCAAGTGAATGGAATCCCGTTGAGATCATCCGGCGCCACCGCCGGGCCAAAACGTCTTAGGAGGACATATTCCTGTGAGACCTTTCAGAAGCCATGCCGCACGCTGGCCGATTAGCGTGATGTGCATCCTCTCCTTCGGCTTGTCGCTGATCACTGCGCTCGCACTGAGTCCGGCAGCAGTGAACGCCCAGGTCGGCATCTCGCAAGTCGCGGTAATCGACTTCCAGAATTCCAGCAAGATGCCCGGGCAGATGTTTGGAAGAATGGCGACGGATGCCGTGGTTCTGGAACTGATCCGATCCGGTAAGTTCGGCGTCATACCCAGCGATTCCCTCGAAGCCACGATGAAGCAGCTAGGCTACGACGCCAACATGAACCAGTCGGCGATGGTTCGGCTTGGCCAGGAGGCGGAAGCTTCGGCGGTGGTGAGCGGCGAGGTCCTGTCCATCAAGGTTGACAAGGACAAGAAGGTCGCCGAGGCACGGATCGCAGTCAGGCTGTTGGACGTAGCATCCGGCGAGATCGTCAACGGCGCCTACGCGACCGGCGTCAGCCAGCCGCGCGTCGGATACACCGCCGACGAAGACAAGATGCTCGTCGAGGCCATCAAGGACGCCGCACGCAGCGCGGTCGAGACGATGGTCGCCTATATCATCCCCGAAGCGACAGTCCTGAACTGCGTAGGAACAAGCGAAGTCCTCCTCAACAAAGGTTCACAGGAAGGTATCGAGCCCGGCATGGAGATGATCGTCCTTCGCCGCATGGACGGCGGCAGGGAAGAGGTCGTCGGGCGGATCAAGATCTCCAAAGTATCCGACAGCGATTCCATGGGTAGCATTATCAAGGCTCCTCGCGGTGTGAAGCCGGAGGACCGTGTGCGTGCTGTCTACAAGATGGGCGATTACAGCTCCTCGGACCGTGTCGCAGCTCCCAAGAAATCGAACAGGAAGAGCCTCACCAACGGAAGCAAGCTGCTCTGGGGTCTGGTCGCCCTGGTCGGCGTTGCCGCGCTGTTCGGTAACGGTGGAAGCAAGTCCGAGACGGTTCCCGGCGCTGTCGCGATGGCCGGCGCATCTCCGGACGTAACCGCTCGATGGGATGACGGAGGCATCCTGCTGGCGTGGAATCCGCCGAGCGGGGTGGCCACGGACGACATATTGGAATATCACGTCTACATGGACAACTACTTCAACGCCAGCACCGGAGGGAATGGGAACGGGAATGTCGGCGTGAGCCTTGCGGTCGGGCGCGCCGTTGCCGGACCGATCACGACCACGGCCGGCAAGTTCAAGCACCACGCCGTGATCGATACCGGCATCTGGTCGCCGATCTCGTGGTACTACCCGAATGAGAACCACGAATTAGAGGAGGGAAGCAGTGACCCGATGCCCGGGATCAATGTCGGGCAGACTCACAAGTTCTGGATCAGCGCGGTATACAGGCGCTTGAATCGGAACACCGGTGAATACACCTGGTGGGAGACTGCTCTTACGTACGCCGGTCAGGCTACCTATGTTACGAGACCTAGCTGCGTGGAGCCGACCACCGACGTTCCTCTGACTACATCTCCGGTGACTTTCACGTGGACGCCGTCTACCTCCGCGGATCTGTACAGGATAGAGATTTCCACCGATCCATACTTCGCGCGGAACAAGACATTCTGCAAGGACATCGATTTGATCAACGCCCCGATGAACAGTTGCACCATCACCCCTGCCGAGATCAAGCGCGATGCGGAGTTCATGAGCGCTCTGAACCAGAACATGAGCAACGGCAACACGACCGTCTACTGGCGCGTGGGCGCTCGGAAGAGGACGGACACACCCGGTCCGTATCCTGCGGGAACCGGCAGCAGCGCGGCCGCCGATGGGCCGAAGCACACCAGGTTCATCTACTGCAACCAAGCAATGCTGTTTGGTGTCGACCAGGCTCCGGAGCCTCCCGGCGGTGGCGGCGGTAACGGCGGCGACGGTGACGGTGACGGTACCCCACCACCACCTCCTGGATTTTAGTTAGTTGGCAGGGGCAAGGAAGGCGGTATAGAAGATGACTAGACAGCCAGGCAAGTTCATGATGTGTCACGGACGAGTGGCGACACTACTGCTATCAGCGGTATTGCTGCTTGCTATTCAGGCATGGGCGATAGAACCGCCACTGCAGCCGCGTGATTTCGTTCGGCGGCCGTATCCGTCGGCGGAGAATCCCAAGTACGCAGCGAATCAGGTTCTCGTTACTCTGCGGCCTGGTTACACCGAGGCTGACCTTGCGGCCCTGAACGCGGAGTACGGCAGCCGGGTGGTGCACAGGCTCAGCAACAGCAACACTTACGTGCTGGATCTTCCCGGCGCTACCGGCGCGCCTTCGGAGACGATGGTTGCCAACCAGTCCGCCATTCTGAAGAAGCATCCCGCGGTTGCCAGCGTGCAGTACAACCATGCGTTCCGCGCAGCCGCAAGACCGAACGACGAGTACTACCAGGCGACGTATGGCATGTTCGGCCTGCTCTACGGTCAGTGGCCGCTCCAGCCTGATCCGCTGGATTCCACTCTCCAGCACATATACGCGCCCGAGGCGTGGGATCTGCAGAAGGGCAGCAGTGATGTCATTGTGGCCGTAATCGACACCGGCATTAGGACCAGCGGTCTTCTCGAGAACGGTATCTTGATCCGCCGTCCGCATCCTGATCTGGTCAACCGCCTGATCACGAACCCGTCATACGTGTTCGGTCAATACGGCTACGTCATTCCTCCGGATACGGCCATGTGGGACTTCGATCCCTCGCCTTCGGAGACCGGGGTAGGGTCTGCAGCCTGGATGCACGGTACTGCGGTCGCCGGCCTGATAGCCGCTGAGACGGACAATCTCTACGGAATCGCCGGCATCTGCTGGGACGGCGTGCGCATACTCCCGGTGAAGGCCTCGAGCGATACGGATGCTGTCTTCTACGCCGACGCCGTGTACGAAGCGTTGGAGTACGTGATCCGATACAGAGACAGCCGAGTCTCATCGAAGACGGGCGAGCCCCTGCGGGTCAACGTCGTGAATATGAGCTTCGGCGGCAACCAACCGTGGCCGGCGATCCTGGTAACTCAGGTGCAGCGTGCGGTAGCCAGCGGCATCGTCGTTGTCGCCGCTGCGGGCAATGACTGGGAATACGGCAATTTCGCCCCGGGCTATCCCGCGGCGCTTGAGGAAGTCATCTGTGTCGGCAGCACCAACTCGCGTGACCTGGTTAGTTCGTTCTCTCAGCGCGGACCGACACTCGACCTCGTGGCTCCCGGTGAGGATGTCGTCAGCACTGCCTACAACAGAGATCTCGCAGCTTTCGGTGAGAACGGGGACGATGGCACCACGGATCCGAGCGATCCCGGTGACGATGAGGAGCCTCCTGTGAACCCTCCCGGCGGTCAGTCCGGGGGCGTCGGCCCGCTGGCGATCAGCAACACGTATCCTGATCAGTACGGGAACTACATCGCCCAGTTCATAAGCGGCACTTCGTTCGCAGCCCCGCACGTCGCGGCCGCGGCGGCACTCCTTATCTCGCACGGCGTACCTGCCTCCGAGGTGAAGGACATATTGTGCAGCACCGCAACGCCTATCGGCATCGGTCAGCCGAATGATGCATACGGCTGGGGCCTGCTGAACCTGCGCAAGGCATTGGAGAAGGCCTCGATCGAGGTGAAGGTCCAGACGCCCGCAAAGTCGGATACCGTAACCGGCCCGTGGCCGAGTTTCCGCATCGATTTCCGACATGCCGATAAGGCATCCATTAGAGTGACGATCGACGGCAAGCCCATCATCGGCGGCCCACGCGCCGCCATCACCGACTGGGAGAAGTATTACTACACTCTCGATGCGGCTGCCGGTAAGACCTATCTGCAGTTCGACTACCCCGTCCCGGTGGGCCGGCATACCATAACCGTATCGGCCTCCAGCGACATTCAGTTCGCGCCGCCCGGCCCGACGGTAATACCGTCGGCTCAGGACACAAGTACGTTCGCGGTTCGGGCCAACGTGTTGCGACCGGGCTGGCACATGTTCTCAGTGCCCTACATGCTCGACAGAAGCATCAAGCCTGATACGA